>Ga0209361_1002483_pt1 | contig 9792 bp, 8 predicted proteins | sample SaaInlV_200m_DNA_3_FD_184657 | JGI IMG/M metagenome (GOLD analysis project Ga0209361, IMG submission 184657) | Marine microbial communities from expanding oxygen minimum zones in the Saanich Inlet - SI037_S4LV_200m_DNA (SPAdes) (version 2) | ecosystem: Environmental > Aquatic > Marine > Intertidal... | reverse complement strand
TCATCTCTATGCCAGAATAAAGAAGAATGGCAATGCAAGGCATAACTGCAAACAGTATCATTAATGTCAGTTTCTTACTTATTGAACCCAAATTTAAAAATTGCATATCCACCGCTCCCAGGGTATCAGGGGGATCAGCCATGTTTGAGAGCACCCCTAACCTGTTTAATCTAACTATTCTCTATTTCTTTTACCCGCCCTACACTAATTTTTCAAGGGGTAAGTGTCTCACTTATACTGTCACAGAGGGAATTATGAAATATACAACAGATATTCTTGATACGTTAAAGCCCTGTGAAGGTCAAGTATGGGATTATCCTTGATTTTAATTTTAGTGATACTATAGATATTTGATCAATAATTTTTTATGATAGAATAAAAAAAATAAATGGATGCTATTAAAGGGTGTTGAAACCGTTCAAAATCTGACAGGATTATAATGTCCCTATCATATTTCAACCAATTTTTTTAATTATTTTTGCTCAAATCGTTTGCTATTTCACCTGATTTTGTTTTTAACCTTTTAAAATCTCATATTAGAGCGGCTCTTTTTGTAATTCAGGCAATACCAGAACAGTCCGAGCAGTTATCTCAGAAAAATTGTACCAATATCTATATTTTCAGATTGAATTTTTATCCCGTGGCGGAGAATAACTCCTTTTGTTCATCCTCTTGCTTCTTTGGTTTGCGACGTGTTCCTGCCATTTCAATCAACAATGTTACTATGGTCGTAAATGCTGAACGGACAACAACGCCATGCTGGCTTCTTACCCTTGTCGTTTCAAGACCTTCTCGCTTTTTCATCAGGTTAAAAGGTCTTTCACAGTTTTTTCTGATCTCCATGGCTTGTTGAGACGTATTATAAAAAGAAGGCATTGGCTGAAAATGCCCTTTATCAAAATTAATAATTCTTGATTTGGAACATGTCGGGTCCAATATACATTCGCCTGGATTTGCATTACATCCAAATTCGTGGCCTTCCTTAGTGCTGCCCAAAGCTATCATTGGGATATCACAAGCACCATGGCAGGTTACTCTGATGGGAGATTTCATGACATTATCAGGAATATCAACGTTTTCAGAAGGGGGTGCCACAATATAAACACCGGTCTCATCCAGCAAGGAGCCGTCTTTATCATGATACGCCTGATCTGCTGTTATAAGTTTCATATCGATACCAAGTGCCTGAGCCAGTTTGATCAAAGGCTTTAGAAAAAGGCTGTCATGATGATTTGCAGCTGCGACAACAGAGACCAATGGGAAACTGTGCCCGGTTGATGGATTGATGGCTGTCAGAGTATGTAGCCGATATCCTATAACATAACGGGATTTATCCCTTTTGTTTCGGCGTTTTCCACAATCACAGTCAAGATCGGAATAAATACGAATTTTCTTATTTTTGATTTTCACTGTACACAAGGGATAATTTATCTCAGCAGGCAACTCGGTTGAATCAACACCATGTATAACAGTATTCTCAAGACAGCCAGATTTATAAAAATAGTGAAGGATATACACAAAGACATTCATTACTTGTCTAAAGTGCAGGCCGGTCTTGAAATGGCTTAACTCAGTATGATCGACCATTGCCTTTGTATTTAAAGGCAGTCTTACAAATCTTCTGTTTTGCTTTCTCTCCATACCGAAATATTCATCAGTACAAAATTTTCTGTAACTGATTTCAGGATATTTTAAAATTTTCAAAAGCTCCATTCTAAATAGTTGATAAGGGTGAATATTCCTGTGGGGTGCAGAATATCCATCTGGAGCAAGCAGACTGTTTATGATCTGATCATCAAAAAGATCATCGATAAATTTGAGTTCCGGGTCAATGATTTCAGGATAAGGCTTTTTCTTTTTATCGAAATCAAAAAGATTATCGCTATGAAAATTATCTATAAAATCAGCCATTTCTGAAAGGGATCGAATCCCTCCTGAGGGGGTTTGATTATCGATACCAGTAAGTTGTTCAATAGGCAGGTCCAAAGTTTGTGAATAATCATAGTTTTTAACCACTTCATCCACAACTTCCTTGGCTAATAGCTTTTTGGTTTTTCTTGTCATACTTTTCCAGTGTGGATGCTTAGTTTTTAGTTGCTTGTTAACTATTTTCCTGATATTTTTTCTGTGCATAAGGCCTCTGTTTTTTTGTCGGTTTTTTTTGTGTGGTGCTTAAAAAGCCATACACTAAAACAGAGGTTTTTGCAATACAAGTTATTGGATTTATATAAAATATTTGCTATTTTGAAAGATCGATTTCAACACCCTTTATTAAAAAAATGAAAAAAGAGATAAAAAGCCCTTTTCCCGATGGTAATTGTTTCTTTTGTGGAATCAATAATAAATTTGGTTTAAAACTTAAATTTTATTGGGATGAAGAAAAAAAAGAAGCCTCTACTGAGTATCTGCCTGCCAAGTACTTTACCGGCCAGGGGAATATACTTCATGGAGCGATTCAAATGGGTCTTCTTGATGAAATCATGGGATGGACCAGCTATGCATTTACTGAAAAAATGGCTGTTACATCTGATATTAATGTCAAATTTTTGAAGCCGACATATATTAATAGAGAAAAAATAAGTATTACATGCCAGGTGACTTCAAAAGAAGGTCCGAAGATAAAAATGTATGCAAAGCTTTTTAATATTGACGGTGCTGTCTGCACAACAGCGGAAGGGAGTTACCATCTTCTATCATCAGAAAAATATAGAGGCATTACTTCAATTATAAAGATAGTGCCTTTTGAAAACATACATGCCGCAGCATTCAAACAATTGAACCTGGACTGGCTTGAGGATTACGAACTCTTTGAACCTGCTGATTCAAAATACCTTGACAACCCCCTGTCGAATATCCTTGAACAAGGTGGCAAAATTTTAATGGCTATAACCAATAATGCTGTTATCGGCACTTGTGCAATTATAATAGAAACAAGTAATACTGCTGAACTTGCAAAACTGGCTGTTTCTCCCGATGCCCAGGGAAAAGGAGTTGGCCGTATGCTGGCCAAGGAATCTATAAAAGAGGCACATAAAATGGGGTTAAAAAAGATATTCCTTGTTTCAAACAAAAAATTGAACAGGGCTATCCAGTTGTATGAGTCCTTTGGGTTCAAGCATATGCCAATCCCTAAAGATACAATATACAAAACAGCTGATGTTTATATGGAATTGCAAATAAATTAAAAATCTTCAAGATTAAAATTTTGCATCACCAAAATTAATAAGATTTTTTAAATTCGACCCAAACCAAAAGTTATGATTTCTTGCATCAAGATTGATTCATCCAATGCTCAACGATTGAAATGATATCATTGAGACTTTTATAAGTAATTTTTTTGCAACAATCCAGGAGAGAAATATAACGTGTCTCATAAGGCTCTCTTTTTTTAAATTTCCCCACAATACCACATATTGTATAGACAAATTTTTCAGTCTTTAATGTGAAATTCATCTGGTACCTTCCAGAATAATTGATGTTGTGAATGTGTGAGAGTTTTTCAATCTCACTCACTCACATTCATGACTCAATTATTCTGGGGTAAACAGTTTCGCTTTTTCAACAGAATCTAAGCTGAAAACTGAATTATTTTTTATTAAAAAGGGTGAAGCTCCCCATAAACAAAAGGTACCATCTAAATTGGTATATTTAGTGATATTTTAAAAGATCAATCTGCAATAAAGCAGTTGAATTTTATGAGGAGCTTCACTATGAAAAAAAGAAACATTTTTCAAAACCAAAGTCAAGAAATCCTTTCTCTGTTCGAGACCGTCGAGAACAGATCCAAAATGATGTGTGTACCGATTGATTATGCCAAAAAAGATCATACGGTGATGTTCTGCAATGGCAATGGGGAAATTATTCGAAAACCATTCTCGGTAAAGAATTCACTTAAAGGGAAAAATTATTTGGTTGAGCAAGCTACAAAGTCTTGTCGCCATCATGGTATTAATCTTCAGTATGCTTTTTTTGGAGGTGAAGATTGCGGCTCTTTCGCTGATAATTTTACGTGTGACCTTCAGGTTATAACTGCTTTGCGTTCAGATGATTGGATAGTTGCAGGAGTAAATCCCTGTGATGCAAAGAGATATCGTGAAAACATGCAGGCAAGTACTGATCGATTGGACCTATTAGGGATTTGTAAAATGCTTCTCAGCTGCAGAGGCAATTGTTCTCCTGCTCAATCCGGCATCTATTTAAATTTGCGGACGCTTGTTCGGCAAAGGCGAAAACTTGTTAAAATGACAACCGGAGTAAAAAATAGAATTCATACGATTGTAGATCGGGTTTTTCCTGGGTTCTTAAACGAAAAGAAGAGTGGGCTCTGGCCATTTTCAAAATGCTCGTTGTTATTAATGAAAGACCGATTCAGTGCACATCAAATAAGGAGACGTCGACGCTCTACATTGGTGAAACTGTTTACCAGCCAGGCAATACACCAACCAGATCGCTGCGCTGAAAAACTTCAGCAATATGCGACCCAGGTCCTCACCCCGCCAGAAAACCATATTGCAACATTGCAGCTTTCGTTGAAACAACAGGTAAAACTTTTTATCTGTCTGCAAGAAAATATTGAGCAGACGGAAAAGGAGATAGCTGAACATTTAGCCCAAACCCAGGGGGCATTTTTAACCAGTATTCGTGGTATTGGAATTGTTTTAGCATCTGGTGTCAGTGCGGAAGTTGGGAACCCCGACAAACAGAAATCTATTAATAATTTGGTTTCATATGCTGGTATTATCCCAAGGATTAAACAAACCGGCGGGATTCAGGGAAAAACTCAAGTCAAAAAGATGGGAAAACGCTGCAATCATATCATAAAAGTGGTTTGTTTTGTACAGTCAGCTTCTCATATATTGTCATACCAGTTTACCAAAAATTGGACATATGGGACATGGGGTTCCACCGGTAACGCTCAATTGTGAAAACCTATGATTTTAAAAATTAACTCGGCCCCTTACATTTTTCGAAAACCGACAAGAATCGGATAGTTGGAGTGCGGCCTGAAAACAAGTTGAAAATAATGCTTGATTTTTTTCTGGTGCTCTATACTGGAAAAATCAAATTTTCAAATTCTTCATGAAATTATATTCGAGAAAGCTGAATTTTGTTAAGACCCTGGGATTATTTTTCAAAGCCGGCTAAAATGTGATGTATATATAAAAATTACAGTGAAGGGTTGGCTTGTAACAGCGGTTGAGGCTCATATAGACTTGTGATTTATTTAAAAAAAGTTAGTAAAGTCATTAAAAATTAAAGCCTATGATATAAACTTCAAATATTTCCCAATTATTGAGATTTGAATATCTTCAATAGAGTTTCCCTCTAATCACCTTTTATTTAATGATGTTATCATCAGGTTGATAATATCCAGCAGTATATAATTGTCAATATAACAGTATAAACGATGAGTGCATAAAACCATTTACCAGAAAATTTTGGTGTTCGAAGTGGTGACAGGTTTAGCCCGGCCATGGCTATGAACATTGTATATAGTATGATTGAAAAAACGGCAGGAGCAAAAAAGAATTCAAACAGAAAAACAAAAGCAAAAACGATAATATTGTTGTCCAGGGCAAGCCCTTTGTAGGTCGCACTGTCGACAAGACCGAAAAGATTGAAATAACTCAAGCGGATCGCGCTTGTGGCAACGATAACAAAGGCGCCTGGCAAAAACCATGCACTGAAGTTTCCATAGCTCAAAAGAAAAACAGCTGGACAGATTCCAAAGCTTATCATATCAATCAATGAATCCAATTGTGCTCCGAAATTTTTTTGTTCGTCTGTTCTACCTTTGATTTTTCTGGCAATAATACCATCTCCCCAGTCAAAAAGGACTGCCCATATCATTCCGATAACAGCTGCAGGAAAATTTTCTATTACTGCAAAATAGACTCCCAGCAGCGCACATAAAAGCCCTGCAAGAGAACAAAGATTGGGAAGATCTTTAGCAAACCAGAGCATCCCGATCTGGTGTGACGGTTTCGATTGTGATGTGCTCATCCATTCCTCACTATTAATTATCGCCCCTTAAAACCAATCCCACCGCCTGAACCAGGTTTGTGTTTTCATCCTTGGTACGGGCGGCAATGCGGATATATCGGTCAGCATCGGGCATGGTTTTACCCTGGCAGTGTTTGATGTAAATATTATGCTCAATAAATAGTCTTCTAGTTAGCTCAGGTGCACTTGGTCCTATATCCGGTAACCGACAAAAAATAAAGTTTGCATCTGGTTTATAGACCGTGAGTCCGGAAAAGTTTTTCAAATCTGTATAAAGCTTATCCCGGTCTTTTTTTACCTGATTGCAGCTTTTAATAAAGACGTCACTATAATCAGGTAAAATTCTTAAAAATTCTTCAGCAAATCCATTGATATTCCAAATATGGACACCCTTGCGGACTGCTTTTATAAAATTGGAATTTCTTGTCAAAAGATAACCAATTCGAAGGCCACAAATACCGTATGCTTTACTCATGCTTTTAAAAATTACGATATTCGGATATGTCTCTATTTGATCTTCCATGGATGTCTGACCAGATTTTTGACCAGGGTCCTGAACAAAATCAATAAAGGATTCATCAATTATTAGCTGGCAGTCATGATCAGCCAGTTTTTTTGCCAAACGTATCAAATCGGTTTTGGGAACAGCCATGGCAGTTGGATTGTTCGGTGTGACCACAACTGCAACATCTGCATGGGTTTCAATGATACGATCTGCAAATTTATCCACATCCAGTTGAAAAGAGGGTATCTCAAGGGGAAATTCTATGGCACGCCCTGCTGGAGCAGCATTCGCATATTCGTTAAACGAAGGCACGGAAATAATAATTTTCCGGGCAATGTGCCCGGAGACAATTTTTATAAGCTCTGCTGCACCATTGCCGACAACAATGTGTTCAGGTGATTGATCGATCAGTTTACCCACCAGGGATGCAAGCACATCCTGTGCAACAGGGTAGTTCAAGACAAGATCGTGGATTTGGTTTTTAAAACAGGAAAACACCTCTTCAGGTGGGAAATATAAATTATATAAATACGCATGATCAACAAAATCATGGCGATAATATCCGCCATGCTGACCTGAAATGTATTTATATTTTTCTGTCTGGTTTTTATATTCAGAATCAGGCATAAAAACTTTCCTTTACAACGGATTTACGGGCAGGTATGTTTGTTATTTTTTTATTGTTTGGTGTTAACCCATAAAAAGAAATCGGTGTGTCAATTTTTGCCGGGAACAGTTTTTCAGCAGAGGCAAGGTCTTCTATGGTGTCGACTTCATACCAGGGCTGATGGTCAAAATGGACCGCCTGGAGGGATAAGGATTTTTCAGCCACCATTTGTTTAAATACGACTTCGTAATAATCATTTACACTACCGGCCAGAATATATTGGTTCAGTTTTTCGATTACCTTGTACCACGATGAAACCGAAAGGCTGTAAATATTAACTGTCTTATATCTGATTTCATTTGATCCGTTGATTACGTCGATATGGAATGCATTCACTTTGTTTGATGGGTTGAGTGTGACGGTTGAGCCGTTCAGCCAGGGTTTCATTCGTGAGATGGCAATCCTGTCGGGATAAAGCATTTCTGTTAATAAAGACGGTTCAAAAATAAGATCGCTTTCGATGAGCATAAATGATTCATTGATTATTTTTCGGGCCATCCATAACGAATATATATTATTGGTAGTTTTGTATAATGGACTGAAAACATACTCAATCTTTATATTCCCGGCGCGGGTTTTCAGAAAATCTCGGATACAATCTTCCAGGTGACCTGTCACCACAACCAGACGTTTAAATCCGTTTTGATTCAAGCTTTTGAGCAGTCGTTCTAATATGGATGTTTCATTAACAAGGGTAAGGCATTTGGGTGATTTTTGTGTCAGTGGGAACAGGCGGCTTCCTGTGCCCGCTGCAAGGAGTAATGCGGTTGTTATGCGATTTTTGGGGCAAGGATTCGTATTAAAAAACATGAACCTCCTCATATTAATAAGTTAACGTATTCAAAAAAAGACACACTTCTTTCGAAGATGAATTTTTTTGCACATCCAACAAATTGTTTAGAAAAAAATAATGGCTTCGAACTTAGGGGGCAGACCACATGTGAGTAGCAGGATATACACCAAAAAGCGGAAACGTTTGTACGTCATTTTTAACAGCACAACTTCGTTCATGCTATAGGAATACAGTTAAAAGTCAAGGTATATATTTTTTTGCATTGTGAGATTCTTTTATACTGCAGGAGAGGAACCACACCAAAATACAAGATAAAGCCCCTGAACGGTATACCGCACAGAGGCTTTATTCTTTAAGTCACTCAAGATGACTTTTTCTTAATACAAATAAAAATGGTTTACTAAACCACGGTTACATTTGCTGCAGCAGGACCTTTTTGGCCTTCTTCAATGTCGAATGTAACACTATCCCCTTCATTGAGGGATTTAAAACCGGTAGTATTGATGCCTGAATGATGTACAAACACATCTTTTCCACCGTCTTGTTGTTCGATAAATCCAAAACCTTTTGAGTCGTTAAACCATTTTACGATACCATTAGCCATATTGGCAATCTCCTAAAAAAAAATAAAAAATACAAGTTTCTAACTGTGGGGGTAATGCCGCTTTTATTGTCGGAAATATACACCTTGGGAGGGAAACCTACGTGTTAATACAATATAACACAATTCATTAAAACTATAGGAATGTCGATTGGAAGTCAACCCTGATCCACCATCAAGGTACCACCTGCTGCGTTGACTGCGGTCGTTCCTCCCTGCGGAGTATGACTTATACGCCTCACTCGTCACTCCTTGCCGCCTTGCATCTGGCACCTTGCTGATGGCCAGGGATAGTGCACAACCCGTGGCCCGGCAGGCAAACAAAAATTTGATGGTGGATTTGGGAAGCATTAAATATTTTTTTGAAAATGGAGCTATCGTTTCGAATTTTGTTCTCATTCATCGAATTATCTTTGACCATCAAATTTTTTGACTTGCATTGAATAGCAACTATTGCAAAAGATGATCAATATTTTTGATGTGCTATGGCCCACCGATAAAATATAATAAAACTATTTTTTCAAGCAGTCGGAATAGTCTTTACTCGTACGTATATATGGTATAATCGCTCAGGAGTGAACTCCCCAAATTTACCGAGTGTTTCTTTCACCAGTCCGGATTTTCAAAATTTACCATAGAACAAGATACAGTACAGACATAATTTTTTAGTCTCGGGCCAAAAATTAAACAGTTCCATTCTGATGCGGTATGGACTATTAACAGTGTGTGATTATTCCCCGAGCCATAATTTGACAATATCAAGGCGTTTGTTTTCAGCAGCATGGGCATTATTTTAACCTTTCTCTGCCTTTGCCGGATATGCGGCACTTAGCCATGGAATCTGCCCCAATTGTTCAGCCATCTCAATCCCAGGTGAAAGAAGAGATCAAAAGCTTGCAGCTATCATTTTAAATGATCTGTCTTTTGATCCAAATACAATCTAAAAACAATATTTTTTTTAAGATTTATATTATATTTTTTAATCCGGTTCCAAACAGTTACACGATTTATACCCAGAATTTGTGCTGCTTGGGACTGATTCCCATTGGTTTGGCGAAGCGCATTAATAAGTTCATCTTTTTGAGAAGATTTATCATTTATCAATTGAGGAACAGCAAACGAATCTGCACGCCCGGTTATTGATTGTGCCATTGTAAACTTTCGGGGCAGATGCTTTCTGTCAATTAAACCTTTTTCAGCAATCACAAATGCATACTCCAGTG
>Ga0209361_1002477_pt1 | contig 9806 bp, 10 predicted proteins | sample SaaInlV_200m_DNA_3_FD_184657 | JGI IMG/M metagenome (GOLD analysis project Ga0209361, IMG submission 184657) | Marine microbial communities from expanding oxygen minimum zones in the Saanich Inlet - SI037_S4LV_200m_DNA (SPAdes) (version 2) | ecosystem: Environmental > Aquatic > Marine >... | reverse complement strand
GAGGACTGATCGCCCTTTAAATCAAATGTCATTGGCGGTAAATCTGGGTCTGGGAAGTATCTATAATCTTGTGCGTCTTCTTTCTCTCTCTGGCCTATGGTCTCGCCTTTGCTTTCATCCCAACCGCGAGTAGATTGAACTGTCGGCTGCTCGCCTGTTTCCCATAACTTAGTAAGCCGTTTGGTTTCGTATTCTAACGCTTTCTCTACGGCTTTAAATGAGTTTAAATTTTTTACCTCGGTTTTGGGGTATAATTTTTTCTCGCCTTTAGGACGTAAACTAATATTCGCGTCACACCGTAAATGGCCTTTCTCCATATCGGCATCGGAAACACCCAACGCTCTCGCAAGCATTCGCAGTTCTCGCAAAAATAAATTCGCTTGTTTAGGAGTTTTAATATCTGGTTCGGTAACAATCTCCATTAACGGGGTTCCGCCACGATTATAATCTACGACACTTACACCTGGTTCTTTATCGTGAAATAATTTAGCGGCGTCTTCTTCTAAATGAAGCCGGTGAATTCTAATAGGATATTCCGTATCGCTTGTATAAATAACCAAAGAACCGTTGGTGCCTAATGGTTCATCGTACTGAGAAATTTGATACGCTTTTGTTAAATCTGGATAAAAATAATGCTTGCGGTCGAACTTAGAGCGTTCTGGAATGGTACACTCTAATGCAATCGCCATTTTTAACGACATTATAACCGCTTCTTTGTTTGCGACCGGTAATGTTCCGGGGTGTGCCAGATCTATCTCGTTTATTGTTGTATTAATAGCAGCCGCCTCGCCTCGGTTATCTGAAGGCGAAAACATTTTAGATAATGTCTTAAGCTGTATGTGTATTTCTAAACCAATAACTGGTTCTAATTCCATAGAAAATAACTCTTTACGAACTCTCTTTATAATAAGCAGCAGAGATTGCTTCTCCCTCTACGAGGGATCCCCAGTACCATTCGGTACGGGGCACGGCGCAATGACAGGAGAGAAAATGCAAAGCGACACTCTGAGATTACCAAATTCTTCAATAAAAAGAAAGAGGCTCACACCTCTCTTTGCTGTACAAAAAACTATTTCGATTTCCTCGACAAATCTTTATATAACAACCAAATTCCACTAATGAAAAACGGTGCAAATAACATGCTCACCACCATTTGTGACAGCTGTACCCACCAAATAACGTCTGAACCTTCTCTAAACCCTTCTCCTGGGCTTCCAACAATAAACCCAATAGCAAGCAGCACTATATAAAATACTACTAAAGAAGCTACCGCACCAACAATCACCAGCGCTATAGAACGATTAAGCAATGGAATCCAGGCCTTGTGTGCCATTCGTAAAGAACCGGTGATAGAATCGACCAACCCGGTTGATTTGCCTATTAACAAATATAATGGAAACAATAAGTAAACGCTTACTACTATCATTAACCCCAAAATAACAATAAAGGTGATTGCTTCTAAATAGGGAACCGTAATAGAAAGTGCGGAAAGAATATAAAACGGCAACCAAACGATCGCGAGCGCAATAAAAGAGGCCACTACCGCTATCGCAGAAAGCGCCAGAGCAGCAGGCAAAAACGGAATTGTTTGCTTAAAATGTTTATAGAGTTTTTTTATCTTTCCTATTTGCAATTTTTCTAAAGCTAAAATTAATGCCACATGAACCAGCAATGCCAGCAGCCCAAAGAACACATAAAATACAATAGTAAGAACAAGACTATACACGCCAAAATACACAATCTGTCCAAGACTGTGGACTATAATAAGCGGGATAATATACCAGCTTGTAATCCCTAAAAATACTTTCCAATGCTTTTTACAAAGCTCCCATGCTCCTCGCACAACCACTCTTGAAGGCATTAACTGTGGGGTTTGGGTTATCATATATGTATTCTCTTCTCGCAGTCTTAAGAGGCAAGATCTGCTTGAATCTTTGAATACAGTATATCATTTATTGCGACCTTTTCCAAAAGCAGACCGTCTTTTGTGCAATCTACTAACTCTATGTCTTCGAACGTTTCTGCCATCTGTAAAAACGTTTCTTGTGCTGCCATTAAATGGCTTGTATTTTTTTCGTGAATATCTTGTTTTTTGTTGCCCAAATAGCTTCTCTGTGATTTTTCTAACACCAATTTTTGTGAAATTTCTACTGGCACAAACAAAATATAGGTTTTGTACGGCTTTGGGATTCCAAATACCTCGTATTCTTGATAAAGCAGCCATTCCCAATATTGTTTTCTAGATGCTAAATCTGGAAAATGCGCCCCCTGGTGTCCCATATTGCTCGACACATATCTATTAGCAAGAATAAGTTTTTTCTCTCCCAGCCAATGGTTGATTCTTTTTTTAGATGCAAACCTATCTACCGTATAAAACATCGAAGAAACATATGGAGAGACGTCTTCGAATTCTCCGTATTTACCATTTAAGTATTCTTCTATTGGGCCAGCAGATTTACCGCCATATTGCGGGAAATCTATGGTCTCTAATTTTACTTCGGACTGGAGTCTTTTTGCGAGCAAACTATGTTGGGTTCCTTTTCCAGAACCGTCGGTGCCATCTAATACTATTAATTTTCCTTGATTCATATGTTATGTAAATATCAATATCCAACTTGCAAAATAAAAAAATGAGAGAAACGTTCCTACCCTCGTCATCCCTTCGAGACTCAGGACAGGCCTGAGCTGCATGTGAAGGATCTCTGCAGTTAGGCTAGGCCAGAGATTCTTCCCCCGCAGTCAGAATGACGAAGTGAGGAAGATCTTCTGTTCGTCATCCTGCCGTGCCCCGTCCTTGTGACGGAGAGTGATTAGCGAAGGATCTCTGCAGTTAAGAAACAAAAGAGGCCAGAGATTCTTCGCCTGCTGCAGGCTCGGAATGACGAAATTGGAGTTGAGGCTTATTTAAATTTTTTATTTCTAATTTAGAATTTGCTGCAAGGCTTTAGTCTTTTAAGTTTCTTTCGAACTGCTGAGAGGTACCAACGGTGGAGAGATACTCACCAGATTTATTTACGCGTATATATTTTGCCAACAATGGATGAACTTTATTTACGGTGTTGTGTACATGTTGAGCGATTCTTCTGTAGGAAGGGTGGCCTTTTGGGGTAGAACGCAACGGAACAAAATGATGAAGCTCTCGAAGATTCCAAGAGAACAGTGTTCGTTTGCGGAATGCTAATGGCACCACATACTGAGCATCTTTTGGGAAATCTTTTACCAACACATGATACGCCTGCTCGCATCGGTTCATCGCCTCTACAAACTCGGCATCTAAATTCGCATCGCCTATCTCTGTTGGCATTTCAAAACCATGCACCACTGTTACATCTTGGTTCACCTGGGTTGCCATTCGGTGGCGCTGAACATCTCTAAACGCTCCGTAGTCCATTAAAATATCGTGAACATAATTTACTACTTCGCATTCGCGTGGTGCTTGGTCGAACTCTCCCCTGTTTTCAAAGCTTTTTGCTATAATATCTTCCTTCTCCCTTAAACTCATAGCTAACACTTTCTGCCATATTTGGTAATACGAATGTTGAGCACCTTTATACAAAAGAGCTGCGACATATTTTTCTACCCCAAGCTCGTCGTGCCATACTAACTCCACGGCCGATCGGGATTGCTCTGGGGCCTCGGTTTTAAATAAATCATTGCTCGTTTGCTGCATTTCGTTTTGCACATGCTGCATGTATGCATTCTCGTTTGCAAACTTTATAAGCGTTGGCGTAGCTTTAAGGCCAGCGGCTTTAATTTCTTGGCCAATCTGTTGAATTTCCTGAAGCGGATGGGATAAAAATTTAACAATCGCATACTCAAGCCCACGCGCGTTTAATGTCATCCCTAAATTAGTGTAGGTTGCTGTTGGTAATAAATATCTGGCAATATCACACGCCTTTGCCATACAAGCTGCATCGTAATAGCGTTCTTTCTGGTCTGCAGGTTTTGGGTCTCGACGTTTAACAAAATCTATCAGCTTATGAATAAGCATTTCGTATGTTTCGAACAAATAATCCATGGTCTCGACATACAATTTCCCATGCTCGGAATGTAAAACATTGCCTGGTTTATAGTAGCGGCCCTTATCAAAAATTTGGTAGCGTGTCGATTTCTCGGTATACGAGGCTAGTCTATTGTCTTCTATTACTTTACTTGCCAGTATAGAAACATTTTCGATAGCGATATTTAGAACCGCATGCTCTGCAACAGACGCATGGCCATACCCTACCACCCATTTTTCGTGAAACTGTGCAGATTTTTCGTCGGTAAGATCTTTTGCGATATCTTTAAACGAATCTGGAGAACGAGATGTTTTTGCAAACGCAACAGCAACAACCTCTGGGCTTAACCCCAGTTCGTTCATGGTATAAATCTGCCGATCTTTATCTGATTGTGAAATTTTCATAAAATATTAATGTCCCAATGCTCTAAACGTTTTGAATTTTAAATTTTGATCATTAAAATTTGTTTAGAATTTGGATATTAGGATTTATAATTTCTCTCCGTTACCAAGTATTTTTGAAATGTTTAGAAAGTTTAGGGCCAGTGCCTGTATAATACGAACCCGATGATTGTGAATATAATTTTTCTGGAATTTCCGACATTTTTCTGTACACCATTTTACATATAACCTGCCCATGCGTAAGCCGGAAAGGTACGGTATGAGGCCGAACCTCCAGCACAGCTGTCGAACCCATTAAGCTTCCGTCGTCTCCGTGCCCAAAACCAGGATCAAAAAAACCAGCATAATGCGACCGTAGTTCACCAGAATCTACATCGTAGGCTATAACCTCGGCTTCGTATTCTGGTGGAATACGTACGCGCTCGCGAGAGGCTAGCAAATAAAAAGAATTCGGATCTATTACCAGCTCGTTCTTATTTGTTCTCATTATTGGTTCCCAGCAGTCATCGGCATCTAAATACTCTCTTCTTGCTAAATCTATTACCACATTACTTGGTTTAGATCGCCAACCAATAATATCTGTTTCTTTTAAATCTATAGTAAGCACCAAACACCCTTGCTGAACACGAATGTCTTCTGCTGCCATTGGTTCGTTTCTTGCTGAATCGAACACCAACCCATATTTTGAATGAGCGAGTTTTAAATCTAAACTTGATAGCTGGTTACTGTCGCTTGTGCGAAATATTGCTTGGTTTAACGATAACCCAGGTTCTATGGCAACAACAAAAGATAGCGGAATTACCTCTATATACAACTGGCCTTTGTACCCCCGTGGCACAAAATCGAACTGAGGCGTTCGGTCTGCCAGCAAGCGAACAAATACATCTACCCTACCAATGGAGCTTTTTGGATTTACCTTTCCATATATTTCCTCGGGAAGAGAAAGACCCTCTTGTAATGGAATAATATAGGTGGCATTTTTTTCTAATATGGTTCCTGGTTTTATATCAAAACTATACAATGTATTTCTCTCTAACACCTCTTCAATCGTCTCGTGTGGTTGAGGTAAAAAGCTCGAAGAAACTCTATATGCATGTGTACCAATAGTTAAATCCAGACTACATGGCTGGATTTGCTCTTCTTTTATTTCGGTAACAGAAGTAATCATCGGCGAATCGCCGGCGATCATTTCCTTTAATTTTTGGTATGGTAACGTCATATGCAAATAACAACTCATTGTATCAAGCACCTACTTCGCCAACAATGTGCATAACGTGTGCATATGAAAATGGTAAACAAAAAAACAGCTCCCCCACATACTATATGTGAGGGGACTGCTTTTTCTGAAGAATGTATTTTTTAAAGATATTTATGAATATAATCTACCAAATCGATCAACGAGACTTCTGTTTTAAACAAATATTCGTCTGCGCCAATGTCTTTTGCGCGTTGGATATCTTCTTCTTGCTCTAGATTAGACCATATCAAAATTGGCGATCGCTTCTTTCCTGATTGCACCTCCTGTAAAATTTCGAAACCGTTTACATTCGGAAGAATAATATCTAACACCACCAAATGCTCTGGATTAGCAACTATACATTCTACTGCACTTGCACCATCGCTACACACTAACACCTCTACTCCATCGGCCTCGAGCTTTGTAGTAAGTGCACTGGCAAGAGCTTTTTCGTCTTCTACAAGAAGAACTTTTTTCTTTTTTGTTGTCTTTTTTTCTCCCATACTACTAAATGGTTACGCGAACACCAGGCCCCATACTAGATGTAAGAGATACCTTTAAAATAAATACTCCCTTTATTCCTTCTGGTTTTGAGCGTTTAAGTACATCGAAAAATAATTCTATGTTCTCTTGTATTTGGTCTTCGGTAAACGAGGCTCGGCCAACCAGAATATGAATATTTCCGCTATCGTCGTTTTTAAAACTTGTTTTACCTTTTTTAATTTCTTCGATTGCCTTTACGACATCGGTTGTAACGGTTCCTTCTTTAGGAGAAGGCATTAACCCTTTTGGACCAAGAATTCTTGCAACACCTCCTAATGCTTTCATCATGGTAGGTTCTGCTACTGCGACATCGAAATCTATTTTTTTACTGGCTTGAATTTCTTTTACTAACTCCTCGCCGCCAACAATATCTGCGCCAGCTTTTTTTGCAGCATCGACATTTTCTGTAAATACTGCCACCCGCTGTGTTTTGCCGGCATTATGTGGAAACACTACAGAATTTCTTACCTGCTGGTCACCTTTTATTGCATCTATCCCTAATTTTACATGCAATTCTATTCCGCTGTCGAACTTTGTGGTTGCTGTTTCTTTAATTACTGCAATCCCCTCTTTAAGCGTATATTCTTTTTCTTTATCTATCTTCTCTACCAAATTTTTGTACCGTTTTGAATGTTGAGCCATATTTCTTTCGTGGTAAACGAAGCCAGGCTATTGCCCGAACCTCTCCCACAAGAGTGAATAATAATACCTGCAAAATATACCTTTTTAGTCTGAATTCGTCAAGTTAGTCCATTATCTTTTTCATAACCGTAAACCAATAAGAAACAAGCCCAAAAATGGCAATAATCCCTATAAATTGCATGGCTAAAATCCACCCGGGATCTGGTTGGCTATTAAAAGCTCCACACCAGGTGAGTTGTACAGATGATGCAGTAAACGAACAAGAACTTTGCATAGTTTATTATGCGCTCTTTTTCGCCATTCGCCAGTGATACAGGTACAATGGTAAACCTACCACTATCATAGCGATAGCATTTGCAGATGTTCGGTATCGCTGCCGAATAACATACGAAACTTCATCTTTTGGTAGATTTTGATATTCTTCGTACTCTACTAACCATTCCTGAGCAAGTTGTTTTTCTTCTGCAGAAAATTCACACGCTTCTGTACAATTAAGAACAGACGTTGCGGTGGCTTTTTCAACGGAAAGCCTATTTGGAATAGGTGGGTATTCTCGAAAATCTTCTACACTCTCTGCTTTGCTTAATATGGTTGCCTTAAGCCCCATATTAATAAATTGTACGGCTCCTATTACTACAAGAACCAGCCCGATTACAGAAAACAGATAAACATAAATAAGCTTTATCCAATGCATTTCTTTGTGTGCCATAGAAAAATATATTAAGAATACGTATATAGTACCAGATTTTGTTATAAACAAAAAGCCGCCAAACGGCGACTTTTTGCTTTTTTAGTATAATTATTCTCGCAGATTATTTTACTTCCACCCCCATCTGTCGTGCAGTTCCTGCTACAACCTTCATTGCAGCATCTATATTAAAGGCATTTAAATCTGGCATTTTCTTTTCTGCGATTTCTTTTAACTGGTCTTTTGTAATACTACCAGCTTTCTCGGTATTAGGTTTACCTGAGCCTTTTTTAATGTTAGCAGCTTTTTTAATAAGCTCAGATGCTGGTGGAGTTTTTAAGATAAAATCGAATGTTCTATCTTCGTATACCGTAATTATGACCGGTATAACCTCTCCCATACTCTCTTTGGTTGCCTCGTTGTATTGAGTACAAAATTCCTGGATATTTAATCCATGCGGCCCAAGAGCGGTACCAACAGGCGGAGCTGGGTTAGCTTTTCCTGCTGGAATCTGAAGTTTTACGACTGCTTTTACTGGTTTATCTGCCATAGCGTATATTTCATAAGAAGAGAAGCGCAACCTATGAAATGATTATATAACGAATACGAGTGTACAATACTTTTGAAGAACCTGCAATCCCCAATCCTCTGCTTTTTCCTTATCCAGAGAGGCTGGAATATCCTCAAAAAATGCACATTTTTCTAAACAACGCTTTAAATAATACCTACTATTTACATTTTTGTCAACATCTTTATAAAGCTGATACTGCACTAGTGCGGTCACGGCATCTATATATTCTTGGTTTAAATTTTTTACAACATGCGACCACCGCTTATTACCTACAAACAGCACTCTATAGAGCATATTTTGCTGCCAGGAGCCTATTGTTCTGGTGGTTGAGGCCTCTAAAAGCAAATGTTTTGCAATACATTGCCATCTATCTAACTGGTACTGAGGGGCTTTATTAAGCCGTTCTAAGAATAGTGTTGTTAAAAGCTTTTCTTCTTCTTCGTTAAGAGAGCGAAACATTTGGGTAAGGAATATACTTTGGGAATAGCTAAATAAATTTTGAGATACTCCTTTCCCCTCTTTTGCCGCAAGAATCTGCACAAGCCTAGAACCGGCCTTTGCGAGTGCAACACCGTCTTTATTTTTAAAAGATACGGCAAGCTGAAGCAACCCAACTTTAAGAGCATTTATTTGTGTAAGAGTATCTCTGCTGTCCGAAGAAAAATACTGATGAATCGATCGTTTTCCTTGAACAAGTACTTCACCGGTAATTTTATAAAATTCAAACTTTAGCGCCAATTCGGGAATAACATGAAGCGAAAGATTCATATCTACCCTTTTTTTCCATTGCTGTATTTTTTGTTTGTTGTAAAAAACCGTTCGCGTATCTGCGAGAGTATGAGGGATAATATATATATCGCAATCCGAAGTTTCTGGAATATGCTCTCCCAAAGCATAGCTCCCTCCAAATACAATCGTACTATCTGGACACAGCACAGATAATGCAGCGAGCTGTTCGGCCTGGATTGGGGAGGTATTTAACATATCAAAATATCTTACGCCTTTTGGGATAGTTTTGACAAGAACATTTGGTACGTCATCCTGCCGTGCCCCGTCCTTGTGATGGGGAACGGAAGGTGAAGGATCTCTGTCTCTATATAAAAGAAGAGATTCTTCATTTCACAGAGTTCATTCAGAATGACGAAAAAAATAGACTGTTTTGACAAAAACATTTCCTCGATTATACATTTTATCTTTTTTCTTTCTGTCATTTCGAGTCGCTGCTGGCGGGGAGAAATCTGTATTTACACTATTCATGTTTAGTTCATTCACAGATTTCTCGTCGCAGCTTCAATGCAGCTCTGTCGAAATGACAAATCAAAAAACGGCCCAGAAAGGGCCGTCTAGTATTTTGATAATTACATTTTCTTTATCTGCAAGAAATCGAGTTCTACGGGTGTTTCTCTGCCAAACATAGAGATGGCTACCTTTATCTTTCCGCGGGCTTGATCTACCTCCGAAACCTTGCCTTCGAAATCTTTAAACGGTCCGTCTACAATTTTAACGGTCTCGCCTATTTCTACGTCTACATTAAAGGTTGGTTCTTCTACTCCCATTCGTTTCTGTAATTCCTCTATTTCTTTGTCGTCTATGGGGGTTGGAATAACACCGGTTCCAATAAACCCGGTTACATTTGGGGTATTTCTTACCACATACCACGAAGCGTCGGTAACAAGCATACATACCATTACGTAGCCTGGAAAAATCTTTTCTTTTACGGTTT
>Ga0209361_1002476_pt1 | contig 9808 bp, 7 predicted proteins | sample SaaInlV_200m_DNA_3_FD_184657 | JGI IMG/M metagenome (GOLD analysis project Ga0209361, IMG submission 184657) | Marine microbial communities from expanding oxygen minimum zones in the Saanich Inlet - SI037_S4LV_200m_DNA (SPAdes) (version 2) | ecosystem: Environmental > Aquatic > Marine > Intertidal... | reverse complement strand
CAGGTGCGTCACGGCCAACTCAGCCATTTCACCCGCACCGACGATTAAAATGACCTTCTCTCGCATTTCATAAAATATTTTTTTGGCCAGTTCAACAGCCGCAAAACTGATAGAAACAGCAAATTTTGCAATTTCAGTTTCGTTACGAACTCTTTTTGCAGTGATGAAGGCACGGTTCATGACCTGATTGAGGAAGAAACCGCAACCACCACCCTCTGTAGAGAGATGGAAAAAATTCTTCACCTGGCCGGTGATCTGGGGTTCTCCAATAATCATAGCCTCCAGACTTGCCGTAACCCGAAAAATATGTCGTATGGCATCTTGTCCGGACAGCTTTTTAAACTCGAATTCCTGCTTATCAATGAGTTGCAAATAATCCAGAAAAACCGTTTCCACTTCACCCATCACTTGTATCGGGTTCTTAGCGTAAATATATATCTCCACCCGATTACAGGTGGACAAAAGCATGACTTCATCCAGACGGCATTGACGCTTGATGTAAGCAATCAGGTCCTTGACCTCTTTATCAGGAATCGCAAGTTTCTCACGATTTTCAATCGCGGTTGTTTTATAGCTGACTGTCAATAATCCAAGGTTCATCATAGTTGATTATAGCGAAAAAATGACCTCTTGATTGCTGATTTGAGGGTTTCAAGCGAACAGAAGCTGTAATATATTAATGTCTTCCATTATGATAGGTTAAACAAATTACCGCCGTCAAGGAAAGAACGGTTCAATTCGCTACAGATTTCTTCAGATACCCGACGACTGCGGAAAGTTCAACCACTGTCTGCTGTCCATCCTGCATATCCTTAACAGACACCTGCTTCGCTTTCAATTCCTCCTCTCCAAGAATTAGCACCTTCCAGGCACCTGATTTATTGGCCTGCCGAAATTGACTTTTCATTGATGACTGAAACGGGTCGTATTGACAGATGATGTCTTCTTCTCGGCAGGTCGCAACCAGTTTGCAGACAGCCCCACGATCTGTACCCACCACAAAAACTGATTTTTGCTCTTTTTTTTCGGGTGACGTCAACAACGCCAACCGATCGAGACCCAGAGCAAATCCAATGGCTGGAACAACTTTTGCGCCGTAAATTTCAAAGAGCCCGTCGTATCTTCCACCGCCACCCGCAGCGTTCTGCGCCCCCAAATTGTCTGAAAACACTTCGAAAACCGTTTTTGAATAGTAATCCAGTCCGCGCACCAGCCTGAAATTAACAGAATAGCTGACCTGGTGGTCGTCCAGCATGTGACACAATTCACTGAAATGATCCTTGCAGTCACTGCAAACTGTGTCGTGAATTTTCGGTGCTTCACTGGTGACAGCAATACATGACTCATTTTTGCAATCTAAAACCCGTAGTGGATTATCGTGCATGCGGTTAGAACAATTTTCACACAACGAATCCACATGGTCTTGCAGAAATTCGATCAGCTTGTTTTTATAAGCCGGTCTGCAATCTGACTTCTGGCATCCAATGGTATTCAGCTGAAATGAAATCTCGTGAAGCTGAATCTCTTTGAAAAACTGACGCAGGATCAAAATCAATTCCAGATCAGCGTCAGGTGTAGAAACACCGAAATATTCTGCTCCGATCTGGTAAAACTGGCGGAATCGACCTTTTTGAGGCTGCTCATAACGAAACATCGGACCAAAATAGTAAAACCTTAAATGGTTGTTCTGACGCATCATATTGTTGGTAATTACGCTCCGCACAACCTGCGCCGTTCCTTCGGGGCGTAGTGCCATGCTCCTGCCTCTCCGGTCTTCAAGCAGAAACATTTCTTTGCCAACGATGTCAGTACCTTCACCGACACCATGGGCAAATAGCTCGGTTTTTTCAAAAATAGGGGTGCGTATCTCCTGATACCCGTACACAGAAAACACCTGCCGGGCTTTTTCCTCAATATACTGAAACCGCTTAACATCATCACCATATAGGTCACGGGTTCCTTTAACAATTTTTAATTTCATTTACTTTAGAATTCAATCCTGCACTCTTGTTAGGGATGGATCTCAAAAAACGAGCATGACATAAAAGGCGCTTAAATGACGGACATGTAACTTTATCATCGATTTGCCTTTCGTTCAATGATTTTGAACATTCTCTGATAGAGAATGTTCACACTGAAAGCCCGGTGAAATCTTTCTTTTGACTTGGCTCTCCTTAGTTTCAAAAAAACATCCGCAAAACGAGTGCACACTCACGCCCTATCCGTCTAGAAACCACACCTAACCCTTCTAAATTAATGTTGAAAAATGTCGGTCTTTAAAGTAATCTCCGTAGAAGCTGATCAATGTTTGATCACCCAAGAGAAGATTCTCGTAATGAAAAAGCGCATTCACCTGCATAGACCGGTTTGTTTTTCTATAAAGATTGAGCGAAAGAGGGATTATGACAAACAAAACAAAAATAATTGCCACCATCGGTCCTGCATCAAATAACAAGACGATTCTTAAACGGATGATATCTGCGGGTATGAATGTCGCGCGCCTTAACTTTTCACACGGCACCTACGAACAGCATTTCGAGGTCATCCAAACCATCCGCAAGCTTTCAGAAGAGACGCATAAACCGATTGGAATTTTACTGGATTTGCAGGGCCCAAAAATACGAACCGGCACATTGAAAAACGGGGTCGCGGTTCTATTGAAAAACAGATCTGCTTTTAAGATCACCTCGAGAAAAGTTGTCGGAACAGACAGTATTGTCTCCACAACTTACACGAACCTGCCAGGAGATGTAAAAAAGGGGGATACCATCCTGATTGACGATGGCCTGGTTGAACTGAAAGTCGTCTCTAAAAGTGCGGATACGGTAACCACCACAGTCATCGTTGGCGGTATGTTGAAAGAGCATAAGGGAATCAACCTTCCTGGAGTGAACATCTCGGCACCATCTCTCACTACAAAGGATATCAAAGATCTGAAATACGGCATCAAAGTCGGCGTCGACTACTTTGCTCTTTCGTTTGTTAGGACAGCTGCGGATCTTCGACACATCAAAGCGATTATTAAAAACCAGAAATCCGAAATTCCGGTTATTGCAAAAATCGAAAAACCTGAGGCCATTCATAACATCAATGAAATAATTGAAGCTGCGGACGGAATTATGGTCGCAAGAGGAGATCTTGGCGTGGAGCTCAGGCCCGAATTGGTGCCTACCATTCAAAAACAGATCATAACCAAATCAATGATCGCCAATAAACTGGTTATCACAGCGACGCAGATGCTGGAGACCATGTGCACAAACGCCATACCCACACGTGCAGAAGCCTCGGATGTGGCAAATGCAATCTTTGACGGTACGGATGCGGTGATGCTGTCCGGTGAGACAGCTTCAGGAAAATATCCGGTCAAAGCGATACAGATGATGAAGCGAATCGCCACCGAGGCTGAAAATTCCCAGTTTATGAAATACAATATTCAATATGAAAAGGATGAAAGGAATCTGGTAGCCCATGCAGTATCTCAATCAGCGGTAAACATCCACCATGAAGTGAATGCAGAAGCGATCTTTTCTTTTTCTGTATCTGGCAAGACCTCCAAGATGATATCCAAGCAACGACCTTCCAGCCCGGTATATGCGTTTTCTCCTTCCGTGTCCATTTATAATCGAATGTCACTCGTCTGGGGCATCACTCCCATCCTGATCACGCCGATCCACGACTCCCTGAAACTGATTACAGAGGGAGAAAAGGTTGTTCTTGCAAAAAAATATGTGAAAAAAAACGATCTGGTAATTATCGTTACCGGCCTGGCATTGACAAAGGGATCAACAAATTTGATCAAACTACACACCATCGGGCGTATCGATTAAATTTATTTCAGCGGGCGCTTACACCCTGAAAAACTCAAATTCATCTTTGACAAATGGCGTCACCTACAACCCCCTGGACGCTTCCGGTTTCAAGGCAACCTTTCCTTCCACTGCTGCATTGATCAGACGCCGGGTCTCTTCCTTAATCCTTTGGCAATCTTGCCTTTATCGGTAAGTAATTTGACGCATGGTTCGCAAAAAACCAGGCCTCGTAACAGATTTGCATGGGAAATAAAACTCTCTCAAAAAGCCAAGATGAATTATATTTGTAGATGGTTAATAACGAGGGGCACTCTTCATATCGCCATACAAAAACTGTAAAATAGAAACAGCTGCAATTGAGGCCGTTTCTGACCGGAGAATCCTCGGTCCCAGGTGCACACACCGAAAATTCTGTTCCGATAGATCTCCAGGTCCCCATCCACCTTCCGGACCTACAATTAAGTTAATCTCTCTGTCGTTGGTTAGGATGCTGTCCATAGAGACAGTCTCTCCAGATGATTCGAGGCAAAAACTTGGAATAGTTTCTATTGACGATTCCACCGAAACTTGATGAAATTTTGATAAGTCAGAGATAAATGTGATATTGGGGGGCGCGACACGCCCTGATTGTTTGCACGCTTCAACAGCGATCCGAAGCCAACGCTGCCTCTTTTTCTCCAGACCGGTCTTTGGTTGTAAACGCTGAGAATATCGACTCTGAAAAAAACAGATGCTGCAAACACCCAATTCCGTACACTTTTGAATGATTGCATCCAGCGCCTTTTCTTTTACCAAGGCCTGGTAAAGATGAATGCGCAACTGAGATTCCGGCGGTGTTTTAAGATTTTTAAACGGTAGCAGTGTCAGGCTTTTGTGGGTCATTTTCTCAACACGAGCTTCATATCTCAGCATTTTCTGGTCTTGAATCTGGATAACCTCGCCGATTTGTATTCTGCGGGAATTAAGAATGTGACTGGCTTCATCACCCTTGATAGCGATACATTGCCCGGTCTGAATTTCATCTGAAAATAGGAAATAGGACACAGCGACTCTCGGTTCGTTCTGGTTAAATGTCTTTAATTGCCTGGAGAAGGACTTATAATATCCCCCTCTGTCCCGTCCAAAAGGGGCATAAACAGAGGCTAAGCCTTTCGACAACAGTTTCGGATTGAAAATGAACGCTAACGCTGTCGAAACCGGTCTAAAACTCGAACGATATTTACATTGAAAAGCAGACAAGAAGGTCTCACATTTTCTTTTCTCTATCAAGAGAATTTCGTTAGTCAAGAGTAGATTCTCCTCCGGAGAGCCTTGAAGGATCCGGAATATTTATCTTAGGGTCGGCTCAAAAATTAATTGGCATTCTGTCTGCAAAATGTCCAGTCTTTACGGGACTTTTGCGGACAGATTATGCCAAGTTATTTTTGTACGATCCCTTAGGGTCGGCTCAAAAATTAATTGGCATTCTGTCTGCAAAATGTCCAGTGTTTTGGGGGGTTTTTGCAAATAGATTATGGGTTGACTCAAAAATTACTCAAGTGTTTTCCATTAGTGTAAAGAAAACACGTTGACTTGGCATTTTGTCTACAAAATGTCCAGTCTTTATAGGACTTTTGCGGCCAGATTATGCCAAGTTATTTTTGTACGATCCCTATGTGAACTAATTTATTAGCCGACCTTTAGCATCATTTTTAAAATAGAACCCCAGGGTGACACCCTTGTAATTAACCTTAACCGGAGCATAAAATGGGCAACAAGCTTTCTCAACTCAGGCAAATGACCGTTGTTGTCGCTGATACCGGCGATATTAACACCATTAAACAGTATTCCCCGGAGGATGCGACTACCAATCCATCATTACTGTTCAAAGCCGCGCAAATGCCTGAGTACCAGAATCTTGTCAAGGAGGCGATTCAATGGGGCAAAGGACAGGGCGGTAGTGCAAGCCTGCAGCTGGATAATATTCTGGATAAGCTGGCAGTCAATTTTGGAAAGGAGATTCTGGATCTCATCCCTGGTCGCGTATCCACTGAAGTCGATGCCCGCATTTCATTCAACACGGAAAAAACAATCACAAGAGCCAGACAACTGATCTCTTTGTATGAGACGGAAGGGATTCCCAAAAACAGAGTTTTGATAAAAATCGCTGCCACTTGGGAAGGCATCAAAGCCGCTGAAATTCTTGAAAAAGAGGGAATTAACTGTAATCTCACGTTACTGTTCGGGTTTTGTCAAGCTGTCGCATGCGCGGAGGCTGGAGCTTTTCTCATCTCACCTTTTGTGGGCAGAATTCTGGACTGGTACAAAAACAAAGAAGGGATTGAATATACCGCCGAAACTGACCCCGGTGTGTTGTCTGTCAAACGGATCTACCAGTATTACAAAAAATTCGGATACAAAACAATTGTGATGGGAGCCAGTTTCAGGAATACCGGTGAAATAGAGCAGTTGGCAGGGTGTGACCGGTTGACCATTGGCCCCAATTTTCTGGATGATTTGCAGAACGACGAAAGCGAGTTGATACAAAAACTGAGTGTCGACATGCAACTTCCAGATGAGCTGGAAAAGATCAGTATGGATGAAAAGGCATTTCGCTGGCAGTTGAATGAAGATGCCATGGCCACAGAAAAACTGGCGGAGGGGATTCGTAATTTTAGTAAAGACCTTATTTTACTAGAAAAATATGTTTCCCAGGTCTAACCCAAACATGCTTATGAATTAAGCAGCTGTCCAACTGAAAAACCATTACACAATAAAAAATAATTTTGAACCATCTTAGCCAGACTCGGATACACTCACTGCCAAACGGCATGCAGATTTGCGCCATCTCTTATCCAGGTGTTAAAACAATTAATCTCCGCAGCATCGTTTCCGTGGGTTCTGCCCACGAAAACCTGCAAAACAGTGGTATATCACATTTCCTTGAACACATGATGTTCAGGGGCAATACTCAGCTGGGCAGCAGCCACCAACTGAATCTCAAAATGGAAGAGATGGGCGGGGATTTGAATGCCGTGACATCATTCGACTTTACCGAGTTCTGGTTGGATTATCATTTTGATTACTTTGAATTGGGATTGAAGCGCTTCTGCCATTTTATGCAGGAGCCGCTGTTTGAAGATCTTGAGATAGAACGCTCAATCATACTCGAGGAGTTAAAGGCGGACTATAATGAGAACAATCAGCTAATTGATGTGGATGGTATCAGTGCTGCCAAACTCTGGCCGGACCATGGCATCGGACGTTCGGTGTCGGGGACTCGTTCTTCAATAGAAAATATCACCCGTGAGGATCTGGTTGACTGGTATCGGACCTATTATCAACCCGGAAACATGCTGATAGGTGTCACAGGAGATATCGAACCCGACAAGACGGTACAGCTTTTTTCAAAGCTCTTCTCACAAAAATCTGTTTCAAAACGACAGAATTATCCCACAGTCTCACAAACACCCATGGAAAAGCAGATTTTGCTGATTGAAGACAAAGACAATCAATATGATCTGCAGTGGACTTTCCCTCACTATCCAATGACTGGCGATCTGCGAATTCAATATCAACTGATTCGGCGGATACTCAATGATGGATCCAGTAGTCGTTTACAACGGCTGATCCGAGAAGAGAAGGGCCTGGTCTATGAGATTTCGGCAGAAATGCTTTACTTCGACAACGGCGCAACCCTTTCAATCCTTTCGCAGATCGGTCAAGACAGGCTGCCGGAACTGATCACGGTCCTCACCGATCTGATCAACGACCTGATTGAAACGGGGGTGACCAGTGAGGAATTGAATCTGGCGAAAAGAAGACATCGAATCGCACTGGATTGCAATCAGGATTCCGCCCAAGGTATTCTGTACGAAACGATGGCCCCACTAATCTATCCGCAACTTTTTTCTTATAGCGAAGTGCTGCAAAAGATCACTGCAATTTCATTGAACGAGGTCAATGCGTCCTTGTGTTCACTTCTACAGCAGGATCAAACCTGTTTTACGATAGTCGGCCCTTCCCCGGAAAAACATCGGCAAAGACTGGAACAACTCCTCAATCCATGGGTGCGCATGTAGCTGAGGTTAGAAAAGAGCTCAAGATTTCAAGAACGGCATAAACTTCTCGAAAAATGTTGGAAAAGTCTTGCTAACGCAATGAGGATTAAGAATAGTGACGCCCGGTATCCTCAAACCAGCCAGTGAGAGAGACATGGCCATACGATGATCGTCCCAGGTTTCCAGATCTGTTCCCTGATATGACAAACCGCCTGTGACACTGATGCCTGTCTCAGTCTCGTCCACTGTCGCACCCAGCTTACGCAGCTCTGTTGTTAACGCATGGATACGGTCACACTCTTTTATTCTCATGTTTCCCACATTCAAAATCTTTGTGGTTCCTTCAGCAAAGAGCGCAATTACCGCCAGAGTGGGAGCGACATCGCTCATTGTATTCATATCTACTTCCACCGCTTGCAGCGGCTTTCCAATTACGACAACACCATCATCCTCCCAGTGCACTTCACATCCCATCTGTTCCAGTATCCCCAGCAACCCCAGATCTCCCTGAGAACTGTCCGGTTTTATTCCGGTAACCTTGATCCTACCGCGGGTAATGGCGGCCAGGCCAAAAAAGTAAGACGCCGATGATGCATCTCCTTCAATGCTATAATTTTGAGCCATGTACCTCTGCCCTGGCTTAATGGTCAATGAGCTATCGGTCAACCAGTCACATTGGACACCAAAAGATCTCATCATATTGATCGTCAGTTCCACATAACTTCTTGAGACCAGACTGCCGGTAATCTCAATCGTTGTCTGGTTTTCGGCATAGGGTGCAGCAAGAAGAATCGCGCTAATATATTGAGAACTTTTCTCCCCGGGAATACTGACCACACCACCAGATAACCCTCTGGCAGAAACGGTAACAGGTGGGCAACCGCTCCCCAGAGCATCTTTGACATCACCACCTAAATCGTTCAGTGCGCCAAGTAAATCAAGAATCGGACGCTGGCGCATGCGTTCATTACCATCAAGAACGTAAGTCCCTTCCCCTAACGTCAAAGCGGCTGTTAAAAATCGTGCTGCAGTACCTGCGTTTTCAACATAGATCGGTGTTGAGAAAGGTAAAAGTCTGCCATCACACCCGGTAATCTCAAGAAGATCGCCATCATGCCTGAACTCAGAGCCCAGATTTTCCCAAGCCGCCATCATATAAAGTGTGTCATCTGAAAAAAGCATCCCGTCCAGGCAACTGACGCCTTTAGCAAGAGAAGCGATTAAAATCGCCCGATTGGCAATACTCTTGGAGCCTGGAATGCGGATGCGGCCCCTTACAGGTTTGGAACAGGGAATCTGAATACTATCGGATAATTTCATTTTTCAGTGAATTCTGAGCAGTGGGATTGGCAAATATTATGGATGAACCGGCAGAAAAAACAGGCTCTCTCAGGCAGGCATCGAATGTCTATTGATAGGTCAATCACGCAAGTTCGTCATACCTTGCCCTTATATTGTACTGAATGGTTTGAATCAGGGCTTCTTTTGTATCAGGGTATCGACATGCCCAAAGGTTACCTCATTTCCGATGGCCAGTTGCCTCTCAGTAAACGGGGTATGAGTGTGTCCCAAAACCAGTTTCCCGGATTTGTCATTGACAAAGTCTTCGGCATCTCCGTGTATTGTTGGTCCACCGACATCAACCTTTTTAAGATCCAGGACTATTTCAAGATCAGCTTTGACTGACTCAAAATACTTTTTAGAAACTCCGATTTTGCTTTTTTTATCAACAATCATTGTTTTCAGCCAGCTCAGCGCAACAATATCACTATAGTGTCCGTAGCTATAGTACCTTTTTTTACCCTTCGCCCGAAATATAAACAGGGTGGTGTCCACCGGATGAGCAGTCGGCAGAGGTTTGATTTCCATACCAGACTGTTTGTTCCAGACGTTTCTTTTCAGATCGGAAAATTTAAAATAGCTGTTGATCTTTTTTTCTGTGACTGAAAGCAGAGCAGC
>Ga0209361_1002440_pt1 | contig 9938 bp, 7 predicted proteins | sample SaaInlV_200m_DNA_3_FD_184657 | JGI IMG/M metagenome (GOLD analysis project Ga0209361, IMG submission 184657) | Marine microbial communities from expanding oxygen minimum zones in the Saanich Inlet - SI037_S4LV_200m_DNA (SPAdes) (version 2) | ecosystem: Environmental > Aquatic > Marine > Intertidal... | reverse complement strand
TACGGGGATTTTGAACGTGCTGGGTTAGGTAAGTTGGCAAGCGCTATAAAACGTGCTAATTACAATGTTCTACCTCTTGACTTATTAAAACAGAAGCGAGTTCCTGAAAACTGCGATATACTCTTCATTGCAGGTCCGACTAAAAGATTCTCAACACAAGAAACAAACTATATTCGTGACTATGTGGGAACTTCGTCAAGACTGATAAACGATAAAGGTGAGCTTAAAGACGGCAAGCTTATGGTTATGCTTGAACCTGCAGTAGGTACGAACAAATCATCTGGGCTAAATGCGTTGCTTGGAGAGTACGGAGTAGTTGCCAGGGATGATGCAGTGGTCTACAACAAGGTAAATATGCCACTTTTTGGTATGCAGACGGTTGTTGAGGTATATATAAGTGATGAGAAGTACTTAGACCATGAGATAACAAATGATATGAAAAAGTTGACATCAGTCTTTTATGGTTCAAGCGTACTTAGTCTTGTTCCAATGACAGATACAATGGCATTCTCTACTACAGGGATTGTACAGGCACCTGATCAAAGTTGGGGTGAAACTGAGATAGTAGGTAAGAAAAGGCCGAAATATGATGAAGATTCAGACATCTGCTCTCCGATAATTATGGCTGTGGCATCGGAGTTGAGAGAGGCGGAACCAAACCCTACTGCACCGCCACATGCTACGCAGGCTTTTGCTAATATAGGAAAAAAGGGACCGCGTATCGTTGTTTTTGGTGATACTGATTTTGCCGCAAATACATTTTCTGATAAACCTGGTAACCAGGATCTTGTCTTAAATGCTATAAGCTGGCTGGCTCGGAGGGAAAAGGAGCTAGGGATATCAGCTAAGGCTCCTGACGTCAGGAGAGCTATGGTAAGGCCTGGGCAGTTAGCCGTAGTATTCTGGCTATCGATTGCAGGGTTACCTTCTATCGGAATAATAATTGGCGGCTTCGTCTGGTGGAGAAGAAGAAGATAATAAACGGAGACTCTATATAACTATGAAATTTAGAACAACAATAATACTTTTAATAGTTGCAGGCATTGGTGCAGCATATATATTCCTGTATGACAAGAAGCAGTACAGGACAGATGTATGGATGCAGAGACAGCAGATGGTATTGCCGGATTACAAGCCAGGCCAGATTGATAAGATTGAAATGAAAAGAGATGGTGTTAATATCGTCCTTGAAAGTACTGATAATCAGAGATGGAGGATGGTAGAGCCTCTGCAGCTTAGAGCGGACAGAGCGGAGGTGGAAGAAATTCTTGCTCAATTTGAATTTCTGAGAAAAGTCGGTACCATTAAAGAAAGTGAAACAGCAAACTTCAACTTGAAAGAATACGGTCTGGAAACACCGACTCTTGTTGTCAGCCTATGGCTTAAAAAGGGTTCAATGGTTGGTGGAACTGCCGGTAATATTACCAAGTATACCGTTAATATTGGAGACAGGCTGGCTGCTGGAGAAGACACTGCGTATATTACTACAGGTGACGACAAGGATGTTTTTGTTGTTGGCGTTAAATTTCTGGAAAAAGTAAGTAAAGAAATTAATGATTTAAGAAACAAATGGGCATTTGAATATGATAAACATTCTGTAGAGAGAGTAAGGCTTGAGAGAGAAGAAAGTGAACCAGTGGTGTGCTCTAAAGCTGAGCAGCTCTGGTGGATAACACAACCACTTTCAGATCGTGCCGACACTGAAAGAATTAAAGAGATTCTTGATGAATTGAAAAACCTGGAGATTGCAAAAGAAGATTTTGTCTCTGATAGCAAAGAAGATATTATTAATTACGGTCTGGATAAACCAGTGTTTACTATCAGTATAGGTACTACAGACAATGTACAAACTCTCCTTTTGGGTCACAGTCTGGATGAAATGATTTACGCAAAGCTTGAAGGTGAAAGTTCTATTTTTCTTGTACACGATATGATTCTTCGCAATCTGGATCTGGAATTGAACGATTTGCGGGATAAGCAGCTATTGAGGTTTGATGCAATAGGTACATACGGGATAGAAAAAATTGATATCAACTCGTCTGATACAAACCTTGTTATGGAAAAGACGGTTCAGTATGATTGGATGATTAAATCACCAACAAATATTCTGGCTGATAGAGACGTTGTAAGAGAATTTGTGGAAAAAATTAAAGATTTGCAGATACAGCAATATATTGATGATAGTGGTACTAACTTTGCTAAATATGGATTAGCAGACTCACCTATCGAAGTCTCAGTATTCAGAAGGATTGGCGAAGGGGAAACTGTAAAGTTCTTTATAGGTAAAGCTGATGAAAATGGAGGACTGTGCTATGTAAGGCGTGACGGAGAAGATGCTGTATATACCGTTCCAACAGAAAATTTCTATGATATTGCCAAGGCAGGCTATCTCTCATTCAGAGACAAGTTAGTCATGGAATTCCCTAAGGAGACTGCTCAGAAGATAGTCGTTAACAGGGACGGTAATACACTTATATGTGAAACGACGGAAGATTCTACTATGCGCAGGCCGAAGTGGAGCATGATAAGTCCTGTAACAATGGAAGCGGAATTAGACTCAATTAATCAAGTTGTCTGGAATCTGTCGTTCTTGCTGGCTGATAAGATAGTAACTCTTTCCGCTGAGAATCCTGCTGATTATGGATTTGATAATCCTCTGTTAAGAGCTTCTATAACGTATGAAGAAGCGGGTATGGCTGCACACAGCAATGAAGTTATTAGTGAAAAAAATGACCTGGTAAAGCCAAACGAGTTGAAAACAAAGACGCTCCTGATAGGAAATAAGGTGGAGCCTGAAAAAGATAAAACAAACTACTATGCTAAAGTTGATGGTGAAGAGATGATTTTTCAGGTAGGGTGGACTGATGTCAGGGATTACAGTATTGAGCTCGTCACAAGGACACTGTTTAGTTTTGATACTGCAAATGCAAAGTCTATTAAGGTGATACATCCTCAAAAAGAACTGCTTTTTCAGAAAAATGAAGACTATGTATGGCAAATGCTCAAACCGGAAGTTATGCCTTTGAGCGGGAATTTAGCAGATAGAATCATGTCTTCAATGAAACTGTTAATGGGTGAGTCTATTGTCCAATATTCAAATAAGGATTTATCAAAATTTGGACTTGATAATCCGCAGTTCAATATTACCGTTAGCTTTGACGATACCGAGGTCTCATTGCTGGTTGGCAAAGAAGCTGGGAATGATTATTATGTTACCGGTTCAGAGACAAACTTTGTTTACCTGATGAAGAAAAACAAGATTGAAGATCTGATAGAAGCATGCGTAGTAAGAACGATTCAATAACAAGTGCTCATAAGGTTATCTAACATTGACGTTTGCTTCCGGTAACCATCAAACTATGGATTTTTATAAACGCGGAAAAAGGAGCTAAACCTTTGTTTGCGGTGTTACCGTAAAAATTCTCTTTCAGTTTCATTGCTCCCGTATACAATCAATGTGCAAGAGACTTTTCTCTGAAGACATGTTATCGTCGAGAGGATTAGATCTTTAGTAGCAATCTTTTATGAGTATGTTACAATTAATCGTTATTAAATACTTAACGAGTGCAGACTAATATGGAATCAAAAGATATTAAAAATATAACTGAGATTATTAAAGAAGAGAGCGTTGTTCTTTCTAATCTAAGCAATGAGATGGGTAAAGTAATCGTAGGACAAAAACATCTTATAGAAAGATTGCTGATTGGCATTCTGGCAAATGGCCATATTCTCCTGGAAGGTGTTCCAGGGTTAGCAAAGACCCTATCTGTTATGACACTGGCAAAAGCGATTCAGGTGAAGTACCAAAGGCTTCAATTCACACCAGACCTTCTACCGGCTGATCTAATAGGTACTCTTATATACAATCCCCGTTCTGGTGAGTTTACCACAAAAAAAGGACCGATATTCTCAAATATTATACTTGCTGATGAAATTAACAGGGCACCTGCAAAGGTTCAGAGTGCACTTTTAGAGGCGATGCAGGAGAAGCAGGTAACGATAGGCAGCGAGACATTCAAACTAGAAGATCCTTTCCTTGTACTTGCTACGCAAAACCCAATTGAGCAGGAAGGTACTTATCCTTTGCCGGAAGCACAGGTTGATAGATTCATGTTAAAACTTAATGTAGATTATCCCAGTAAAAGTGAAGAACGTGAGATCTTAGACAGAATGGCATTAACAGATACGAACATAAAAGTGAATACGGTATTAAAACCAGGTGACATAAAGCGTTTACGTGCAGTGGTTGATCAGATTTACATTGATGATAAGATAAAGGATTACATTGTAGACTTGGTAGTCGCCACGAGAGATCCTCAGAAATACGGCCTCGATTTAGATGAATTTATTGAATTTGGTGCGTCACCCAGGGCAACCATTTTCCTCGCTGTTGCGTCAAAGGCGTATGCTTTTCTCAAAGGCAGGGGATACGTCACTCCACAAGATGTAAAGTCTATAGGGATGGATGTGCTGCGTCATAGAGTTATCATAACTTATGAAGCAGAAGCAGAAGAGATGACCGCAGAAAAAGTCATACAAAATATCTTTGATAATATAGAAGTACCTTAATATCATAGAACTTCAGTATTCATTTTACATTTCTCATCCATTCACATGGAAAAATCAGCATGAAAAACTTCTGGCTGGTATCCTTATCTATTCTTACGTTGGCAATAATTCAAAGCTGTACTACAACTGATAAGGTTGCTATAGATAAGAAGTCAATCGCAGATGAAGAACTGTATAAGGAGGCACTGGCTCTTAAAGCAATGCTTGGTTATGCTCCCGAGAATAAATCTACCTCAGACACAAGAACTGAGGTACAGCCGCTTGAGTTCGGCGTAAGCGTAAGTGAGGTACAGAAACAATTTCCTGCTCCTGATAAATTTGAATTTGATCCAATGGTAAATAATAAGGTTACCATACTTTCCAGGAACGTCTCCGGTGGCCGTTTTACATTCTTTTTTTATGAAGACAAACTCTATAAAATTGTGACAATGAGTAGTTGGAATGACTATACATTACAATTTGCTGAAGAAGATATAAAGAATACTGAGGCAATCTTTATAGAGGGAAATGGTGAACCTGATTTAATAGAAGAAGATGAAACACATAAAAAGATGGTGTGGCTAAATGGGAATTTGGAAGTTAAACTCGAAGAGTTTAACTTGATGTCACATAAGGGAATGAACAGAGTAATGTCTCTAATGTATACAGACAGAGAGGTCAGCCCGCTTGCAAAAAAGGATGAATCATTTGAATTGTACAAAACAAAACAAAAAGGAGTTGACGATCGTTAGATCTATTCGTATTTGATGAATGTACCTGTCCTGAACATATAGTCCAGGACAGATGGATAGGCTCTTTTGCTCGACTCTAACAATAAACCCGTTCATGCTATCGGCATAATCAGGATATAAAACATATTACCACTTATTGCCTGAGTACCAATCTGACCATGGTTCCCACTCAACATACTTCCCACCGTCTGACAGCCAGAACTGTTCACCCTCTCTGAATCGCGTGCTAGCTCCAAATTCTGTTGATTTTGTTTGATTCTGCTTTACCTTTGCATAGAAATAGCAGTCAACCTGGTGAAAATTAATATCCTTCTTGTCCTTCACCTCTATGAGTTCGAGATCATCCATCGTGACGTTATTTGCAGCTACTCTTTCTTCGTCAACAACAACTTCGTATGTTGTCACCTCTTTAACCCTTACAACAACACCTTTGGGTTTTGGATCCGGAATAACAATTGGATTTTCATATGGTTCAAATGATTGATGATGTGTTTCTGATGGTTTTTTAATGTAGTCTGTTGCCTCTGCCTTGTTAATTGAGCTATTTATAAAGCATAACAGGACAAACACAAACATAGTAACCATTGGAATAATAAGTTTTCTATAAATATTTAACATTGTTCCACCTTCCTTTTTCTAAATACTTCCAATTTGTGACTTATATATTGATTAAATACAGATAATTTTTAAACTAAGTAAATTTTACCTTAAAAATATAATTTGTCAATACACTGCCAATAAAGATCATGCTAACGTCATAGATACGATATATACAAATGGTATTATTTCTATGTGTAATAAGTAAAATCATAGGGCCATCTAGAGACCGAAGGATAATTTCAGGAGAAGAGGTGAAATTGAAGGAGATCTGTTCTGATCAAGTAAGCAGAGAGGTTGTTCTTGAGAATAAAAAAGGCACAGAAAAATATATAGGCGTTAGCAAAATACTTTTCTGTGCCTTTAAGCTTTGATCAAATGAATTATACAGTTACACCCTTATCTGAAGGTACAGTAACGGCACTGCTCTTGTACCAATCCTTGTAGTAATCACCTGAGTCATATAGTTTCCGCAGGTTTTCCAGTACCTGCTCAAATACCTGTGTCCAGTCAGAGCCAACCCTGAATCCAAACATGGCATTACGTTTACCGTGAGGTGTACTTCCGATAGTCTGAAGTGATTTCCTGAATCGCATTCTCAGGTTGTCTCCAGCATAAAGATTATCATACATATATTGCATGCCTTCTATGAACTCCTCAAGATTCATATCTATAAGTCTATGAACTACATGTGCAGTATCATAATACTTCCAATCTTCAGGATAATTCTTTCTGAAAATCCTCTTCTCAGAATCAAGCCTATCATAAAGCGCAGTCTTAGGAAACGGGCAGTTGATTCCAAAGGTAAGAACGTCAATATTGTTTTGCAGCACAAATTCAGTCATCCTTTTGAATGAATCTTTGTCATCTCCATCTGCTCCAAGAACTATTGATCCCCAGACAACAAGACCGTGATCGTGAATTTTTTGAACGCTCTCAAAATATTTATCAGCACCAATTCGCAAATTAGTAGTTTTATTCATTTTTTCCAGAACCGCTTCATTTGTTGATTCTATGCCGCAGAGAAATCCAAAATTCCCACTCTTTGCCATAAGATCAAGCACCTCTGCATCTTTTGATATATTGAGTGCAGTAAATCCAAGCCAGTCCTTTTTAATGCCTCTGTCTATCATGCCACGAAAGAGGTCTTTCGCCCTGTTAGCAGAGTTCTTACTATGTCCATAGAAATTATCTTCTGCGAACATGAGTCCCTTATAATCAGTGGCTTCCATCTCGTCCAGAACATCTTCAAACGGTCTTTCTCTATATTTCTTTCCCTGAAAGGTTGGTACGCTGCAGAAATCGCAGTAATTTGGACAACCTTTTGTTGTAACAATTGATGAAAACTTGTAATCATATTTCTTTTTCAGGAGGTCTCTATCCGGAAATACATGTTTCATCTCTGACAGACCTGGTAGCCCGCCTTCGTATTTCTTTTTGAGTTCGCCTTTTTCAAAATCTTTAATGACTTGTGGCCACAATGTTTCAGCTTCTCCGATAAAAATTGCATCCACATGTTTTGAAGCTTCTTCCGGTACAACTGAAGCGTGTATACCACCCATTATTACGGTCATGCCTTTTTCTCTGCAGACCTTAGCTATATGATAAGCTCTTGGCACTTGATATGTGACAGAAGTAATACAAACCATATCCACAGGTTCAAATGTAATATCTCCTTTATCATCCAGAGCAAGTTCAAGATTTTCATCTATTACGTCAAATTCCCAGTCGCCAGGTGTAAGTGCGGCAATGTATGCCAGGTTCAAAGGCATTTGAACAATGACAGATATGCTCTCCTCGCCATGTCTCCCTGGTGGATGTGGATTGATCAGCATCATTTTTTTCATATTTTTATCCTCCTAATTATTTAAAATCATATTGGCCACCCTCCAACCAGAGGATACTACAGCACATATCCCCGGCCCCGGATTAGTCCAGTGCCCGGCCAGAAAAAGATTTTTGAAGGGTGTTGTGTGCGAAAGTCTATTTGACCACGTCTGGTCTACAGTAACGGCCCAGCCATAGGCTGCGCCTTTTGTGTTGAGTGTGTAACGATATAGCGTCTTCGGTGTGGCGGCATCAATTACTTCAATATGGTCCTGGATTTCCGGTACAAAATTTTCCAGATAATTTATTGTATGTTTTTTCATTTTATCTTTATATGCAACCCAATCGTCTATGTCGTCATAATTCTCTCTTGACGAGACAACAACAGAAATTATTTGTTTGTTATCAGGTGCCAGGCTTGGATCAACTTCCGTAGGAACGGAAATATAAAACCAGTCGTTATCTGAAAAAGTTAAGTCATTTGATGTATGATAAAAACCTCTTTTCAGGCCTTTTAAGTCTATTTTGTTATCAAGGCCAAGGTATAGTAAAAAGAAGGAAACACTCTCCTTCATATTCTCAATTTTGCGAATATAAGAGTCATCAACGATGTTTTTGTCTAATAAAGAGAAAAAAGTCTGTTTGGGATCTATGTTTGATACAAAGATCTCAGCCTGAATTTCCTCTCCTTTTTTAGTTGTAACTCCTTTTATAATATTACCATCCGTAAGCATTCCATCAACGCTAGAAGATAGCATAATTTGACCGCCATAGTCAATAAATTTTTGAGTGATTGCATCAGCGAAATTCTGGGTACCACCGACAGGGAAATAAGCTCCATCTTTTAGATAATTTACCAGCATTTGACACATACCGATGGCCGAAACCTCATGAGGAGGGGAACCTATGTATCCCCACTGTGCGGACAGAGTCATCTTGAGCTGCTCATCTGTAAAGAAATTATCCAGCATCTCCTTGAAAGTAAGGTCCTGGTATTTGAGAAGCATTTTGTGCTTCTCAGTGCTGAATGTCGCTCTATATAATCTGGTGAATTCCTTAAAAAAAAGTGCTAATTGTTCTTTTTCTGATGGAAACCGTTCCTTCAGCAGATCCACATAATCGTCTATTTCGGCAGGTATATCAATGGAAAATGATGGAAAATGTATGCTGTCCATCGGATCTAGCTGCTGGAAATTAATGTTTATGTCCAGTTCTTTAAGGCACCGGCCAACAACACTCCATTTTCCACACCCACCGATATGATGAACTGCTGAATCGAAAATAAAACCTTTTCTCTTAAAAGAGGTACAATAACCGCCTGGAATACTATGTTGTTCAATAATCAGTACTTTCTTTCCCTGTTTCGCGATGAAAGTCCCGCAGATCAGCCCGGCAATTCCGGCTCCCAGTACAATTACATCATACTTGGGTTTCATTTCAGATTTGTTCAGGGAGAAATTACTCATGAAAAACGTCGCTATGAAGTTATGAATATTTTGAGATGATTACGGAAGAGATGTTGCCTGTATCGGAAAAAGAGTTGATAAGTACATTGTTTACTTCTGATTTTCTACTATCGTTAGGTACGCAATCCAAATTGCACTCTTCATCTTTTTCCTGATAGTTTATTGTCGGAGGGATAATACTGTTATTGATTGATAACACACCCGCAACAGACTGTAATGATCCTGATGCGTCAAGGCACTCACCTGTCATTGACTTTATAGCGCTCACAGGAATCTTGTCAGCGTTATCACCAAAATAGTCTTTAATAATTTTAGCTTCCATCATGTCACCGGTTACACTGGAATTTGCACATGCGGATATATAAGAAATCTCGTCAGGATTGATTCCGGCATCCTTCATTGCAATAGATATACTTCTTGCACCTTGAGTGGTGTCAATGTTATCACGAGTGACCTTGTCAGGATTAAACGTACATCCATATCCTTTTATCTCTGCATAGATCCTTGCGTCTCTTTCCAATGCGTCATCGAGCCTCTCAATAACAAGTATCGCAGCAGCTTCACCAATAACAAAGCCATTACGTCTCTTATCAAATGGTGCGGAAATTTCGATATCATCATCACTGCTTCCTGACAATAATCCTGAACTGTAAGCTCCCCAGAACATATCAGGAGTTAAACCATGAACACCGCCAGCCAACACCGCTTTTCCTCTGCCTAGCTTTAGGAAGTCAGAAGCATAAATGAT
>Ga0209361_1002430_pt1 | contig 9976 bp, 8 predicted proteins | sample SaaInlV_200m_DNA_3_FD_184657 | JGI IMG/M metagenome (GOLD analysis project Ga0209361, IMG submission 184657) | Marine microbial communities from expanding oxygen minimum zones in the Saanich Inlet - SI037_S4LV_200m_DNA (SPAdes) (version 2) | ecosystem: Environmental > Aquatic > Marine > Intertidal... | reverse complement strand
TCAGGCAGGCATTCTGTAAATTGACTTTACTGAGCTTTGCTTTATTAAGTTTTGTTTTGCTCAGGTCTGCTTCACTCAGATCCGCGCCACTCAGGTTAGCCTCGCTCAGTTTGGCTTTATATAGATTGGCTTTAATTAGTTTGACACCACCAAGTTCTGCCTTGCTCAGATTGGCTTTAGTCAGATCTGCATTGCTCAAGTCTGCTCCTGTCAGATTAGCTCCATGCAGCAGGTAGGTGCCTCTCAGGTTGGCGCCTTTGAGGTTGGTACTCTTTAGTATTATGCCCCACAGGTTGGCGCTGCTAAAATCGATACCGCTCAGATCGGCCTTACTCAGATTGACCTTGCTCAGTTTAACTCCACTCAGCTTTGCTTCACTCAGGTCAGCACAACTTCCTTCTGCCCCAACAGTTTTGAGCCAGACTTTATGATCTTCGTGGATCTCACGTAGATCAGCAATACTGATCTTCCGTCCCATAGCATACGCTCCTCTTACGAATTTCTATTTTGTAATTATCCGTTTGAAATAATGACTGTAAAAATTTTGTGTTATTTGATGCTATTTTTAACGCTAATCTACAATTATGATTATTGAGGTATGATAGTTTGGATGATTTGTTAAATCAAGCGGAAAAGGGTGTAAAGGGGGAAGATTAAGAATTTACTAATCACAATATGAGAATCATAGAAGATCACTCTTAATGGCGTGAGGACTGTTCCCGTTCGTGCGGTTTAATCCTTGTTTCTCATTATAAGATCAACAAGTATGCACTCGTTCAGATGCTTAAAGTCTATAGGTTTGGTTATATACTCATCTGCACCTTTATCCAGGGCTTCATTGCAAATCTTTTCATCACTAACGCCTGATACCATTATAATTCCAATATTTTTATTGGACAATCTTACACGTCTTAGGATTTCCATGCCGTCCATTCCTTCCATTATAATATCAAGGAGCATGATGTCAGGTTTTAGGCTCTTTACCTTTTCGAGTGCGTCTGCTCCGCTTTGTGAATCTGTGACATCGTGGCCCATCTCTTCCAGGTAGCTTTTAAGCATGTAGCATGCATTGTCGTTATCATCTACAATTAATATCTTGCCCATATTTTTCTGTTTTATGTTGTGTAGAGGTAGCCTTGATTCTCATCAGTCCCATTTTTTGTTTCTTGCTATCAGATCAACAAGTATGCACTTGTGTAGATGGTAATAGTCTATAGGTTTGGTCAGGTACTCGTCGGCGCCATTTTCCATGGCTTCTTTACAGGTGGCTTCGTCTATTAGGGCAGAGACCATAATAATACCTATATTTTTGTCAAACTGCCTTACCTTTCTCAAGACCTCTATGCCGCCTATTCCCTCCATTATAATATCGAGAAGCATGACGTCTGGTTTCAGACTCATCACTTTTTCCAGTGCGTCCGATCCGCTATGAGATACAAATATATTGTGGTCCATCTCTTCCAGGAAACTTTTAAGTAGGAAGCACGCGTTGACATTATCATCCACAATTAATATTTTACTCATATATTTAACTTTCGTATTGGGTAGTGATGGAGCTGTCTCGGGTGGCCGTCATCGTTCCTACTACCGGTCCGGGAGCTAGGGCTACATGGTTGCTCAGGCTCACAAAATTTTAGATTATGCTGCTTCGTCAGTGATGTCTTGTACAGGGCTATTTTTGGTTCTAGGTAAATGTGCAGAAGCTCAATAGTCTGCTCCAACTGTTTTATTGCCTCATTATCATTGCTGTGTAATATGCTTAGTACTTTTTCGGTATAATATTTATCTGTAATATTCATACCTCACACTAGTACAAACCTTATGCCAAAGAAGGAGCCAGGATATTGGAGCAGGACAAACCAGCAAGGTCAGGACAGGCCAAAATACGTGTTATATAATGTATGTGCTCTTCAGCGCTATTCACAACTTCGTATAGGACTGAGAGGTTAGGCATTTTTTTAGTTATTTCTGTCAAAGTAGGTCTAAAGGCAGTATGGATCAGCCTTATAATGTGAGTCATGGCACATATTTGTGACGGCACACTTTTGTGTCTTCGTCACAATTTTTGACTAAGTAAACGGTAGTAAGGTGCGTAAAACAATCTGTTTCCATGTCTACCTATAGGCATAAATATCATCAAATTTTGACTGCTGATTATACATTTAAGTTACAGTTAGGAGCAGGTTTAGAACGATTGTCAGCTCTTTCTTGACACGCTATTACAAAAGTGATACTATCGGCCAACTTATCAGAAATACAGATCAATTATTATGAATGAAGATATAGCAAGAATGTTGCTTGAGAAAAAGGCGGTTGTGTTAAACGCGAAGGAGCCGTTTACATTTGTATCGGGAATCAGAAGTCCTGTTTATTGCGATAACAGGCAGATGATTGCATATCCGGAAGAGAGGGATAATATTGTTGACGCCTTTATCAATGAATCTCAAAATTGTAGTTTTGATATTATAGCGGGCACATCAACAGCTGGGATTCCGTGGGCATCCTGGATAAGTGACAAATTGAATAGGCCAATGGCATATATCAGGGGTACAAAAAAAGAACATGGTGCTGGTAATCAGATTGAAGGTGCAGATGTGGACGGGAAAAAGGTACTTATTATTGAAGACCTTATCAGTACTGGTGGAAGCAGTTTCAGTGCCGTTGAGGCGGTACGGGAGGCCGGAGGTAGTTGTGTGGCCGTAGTTGCAATATTTACCTATAACTTTGAGAAAGCAGGAAAGATATTTAAAGAAGGTGGTTGCCAGCTGTTGACAATTACTAATTTTTCTACCCTTGTAAATATTGCAAAAAATGATGGTTTTTTAACTGATAAGGAACTAGTCCTTGTGCTAAGCTGGAATAAAGATCCTCAAAAGTGGGGGCCGAATCACGGCTTTCCCAATGCGGAAAAAGGATAATATATGAGTTATCTCAATGATTTAAGAGAACGGGCAAAGGCGGTAAAGAGTATTGTCTGCATGGGAATGGACCCGATTGTTGAAAAGATACCAATAAAGGGTGAACCGCGTCAAATTATTGAGGAGTTCTATCTTGATATCCTGAAGGAGATGAATCAAAGGGATTCGTATCCGGCTGTAATTAAACCAAATATTGCGTATTTTGAACAATATGGCTTTGACGGATTAAATGCGTTAAAGACAATTATCACTCAATACAAATCATCAGGCATTCCAGTGCTTCTTGACGCAAAACGTGGCGATATAGGAAAGACATCAACGGCATATGCAAAGTCTGTATTTGAATTCTGGAATTCAGATGCTGTGACTATAGCTCCATATATGGGTTGTGATTCTGTTGAACCGTTCATTGAATGGTGTGAAGAAGGAAAGGGTGTTTATATACTATGCCGGACTTCAAACAAGGGAGCTGTTGACCTGCAGGATCTTAAGGTTGATGGTGTTCCCGTGTATATGAAGCTTGCAGAGAGTATTTTACAGTGGCACAAGCCGGGTGTGGGTGCTGTTGTTGGTGCAACTTATCTTGAAGAGTTAGAGGAAATCAGCAGATTCTTTGTCGGATCAGAGAAAGAGATTCCTCTATTGATACCGGGAGTAGGCTCGCAGGGGGCTAGTGCCGGAGAGGTAGTTGAAGTCTTGAACAAGACAGACAATGATATCCTTATCCACAGAATTAACAGTTCAAGTGGAATCAATTATGCCTATATTGAAAAAGATATATCTGATTATGCAATGGCAGCAGTTGATGCTATTGAGATTCTAAATAAAGAGATAGGGCTTTGTATGTAGTTCTGTTTTCTCAACCCGTCACAATCACTATCCGGTACGTAAGAGACACATCTTACTTACATCAATATTTCCCAAATCATCTGGTTTTCATTATCTCATCCATCTTCATGGAAGAGCGAAAAAATAGGCTTTTTCTCCTTGATATTAAAAAACAGGAGTCTATTATAAGAATTTGGTGTTATTCGGTAAGCTTTTTGCTCAACTAGTAGACAAAGATAAAAGAAAATTCTCGACAGAAAGATTTTAAATCTAGTTTTTTTGAGAATTAAGTTATTTATAAATAGTTGTAACTGTAATGTTGCAAGATAGTTGCAGGTGTTTTAATTACTCTGATTTCCTTGCTAGTTTTCTAAGTTGATGTAACAGTGTTCTGAGCAATGATAGACGGATTTCTGTTGAATATCGAAAAGTTTTCGCTTGGCCTCATATCAATACCGAAATAATTGCTTAGCAACTATGGATTTCTTAGAGTTTTTATCTCATCACAAGGCTGTGACAGACAAGAATAGATGTAGATATATAATAATAAAATATTTCTAACAGAGAGCAATCTAAAGAGGCTAAAAAATGGATGTTACTAAAATATTTGGTACGAATGTATTTAATGATGAGGTAATGAGGAAATGGCTGCCCAGGGATACCTATAAAGCACTCAAGAAGACTATCGAAAATGAAAATCATTTACCGCCTGAGGTTGCAGATGTTGTTGCAAATGCAATGAAGGATTGGGCAATTGAAAAAGGCGCAACACATTATACCCATTGGTTTCAACCACTGACGGGGAGTACGGCAGAAAAACACGACTCCTTTATATCGCCTACAGCACAAGGTGGAGTAGTTATGGAGTTTTCCGGTAAGCAGCTTGTTAAGGGAGAGCCCGATGCATCAAGTTTTCCAAGTGGAGGGCTTAGGGCTACTTTTGAAGCACGTGGATATACTGCTTGGGACTGTACCTCTCCTGCTTTCCTCAAGGAAGATGCTGCCGGTGATGTAACACTCTGTATACCAACCGCATTTTGTTCATATACGAGTGAAGCATTAGATAAGAAGACTCCGTTACTGCGTTCAATGTCTGCGGTTTCACAACAATCGCTTCGTGTATTACGTGCGCTTGGTAATAAAAAGGTTAATAAAGTCACCGCAAACATTGGTGCAGAACAGGAGTACTTTCTTGTAGATAAAAAATTCTTTGAGCAAAGATTAGATTTGATTGTTGCAGGGAGAACACTTTTTGGTGCACCAGCACCAAAGGGGCAAGAGATGGAGGATCACTATTTTGGACAGATTAAGGATCGTGTTGCTGATTTTATGAAAGATCTGGACAAAGAGTTATGGAAGCTGGGGATCGCTGCTACAACAAAACATAATGAAGTTGCACCATCGCAATTTGAGATGGCACCAATCTTCACAACAGCAAACATCGCGGCAGACCATAATCAACTTGTAATGGAGACATTACAGAAAGTTGCTATCAGACGTGGCCTGGTTTGTCTTCTACATGAAAAACCTTATGCACGAGTGAACGGTTCAGGTAAGCATACGAACTGGTCTTTGAGTACTGATGAAGGTGACAATTTGCTTGAACCGGGAAGCACACCGCATGCGAATGCACAGTTTCTCCTATTTATCTGCGCGCTTATTAGTGCTGTTGACCTACATGCAGATATTATACGAAGATCTGCGGCAAATTCAGGTAATGATCATCGCCTCGGTGGGCACGAAGCTCCTCCGGCAATTATCTCTATATTTATGGGAGAAGAATTGACAGAGATCCTGGAAGCTATTGCAAAGGGGAAGAAGGCAAAATCAAAAGCATTTACTACTCTCAAAGTGGGTGTTGATACTTTACCTGCACTGCCAATGGATAATGCGGACAGAAACCGGACATCACCATTTGCGTTTACGGGCAATAAATTTGAGTTTCGCATGGTTCCATCATCCGGTTCAATTTCAAGGCCGTGTATTGTTCTTAATACTATTGTCGCGGAGGCACTTGATGATATTGCAACCAGGCTTGAGAAGGCAAAAGATATTCACAAAGAGACAGCATCGATTATAAAAGATACGATGGAAGAACACGGGAAAATTGTCTTCAATGGTAACAACTATGGCGGAGACTGGGAAAAAGAGGCAAAGAAGCGTGGGTTGCCAAATATTGATTCGACTGTGAAAGCGTTGAAAACTTTTCCGGGTAAAAAATCTACCGGTTTGTTTCAAAAATATAAAGTACTTTCAAAAGAAGAAGTACTAGCTAGATATGAAATTTATCTTGGACAGTATTCAAAGCAGATTAACATTGAAGCAAATGCGTCTCTTGATATGGTTAAAAGTTTATATATTCCAGCGATTATTCATTACACAAAAGAGCTTGCTGAGGGTATTGAAAAACTGGAAGCAGTAAATGCATCTGCGGATGTCCAGAGAGATCTGTTATCAAAAGTCTCGACACATTTGAAATCAGCATATCGTAATACCCGGAAACTGGAATCTGAACGTGAGAAGGCACTCAAAATCTCTGATAGCTTAAAATGCGCCGAGATATTTCGTGATAAGGTACAGGTTGTAATGGCTGATTTGAGAAAAGATATTGATATTCTGGAAACATTGATTCCCCGAAAATTGTGGCCTGTTCCGACATACGCTGACCTGTTATTTAAATTGTAAGTTTTGGTCTGCAGGTTTTACATTGTAATTGTTTCGCTTAACCTCGTCTTCATGATTGGTTGTATAAATGAGTGATAGTGAATAACGGTGATTGATTATTTTGTAAATTACTAAAAACCTTGCAGTTATCTGTTCAGTTTTTTTAAGAACGAGGTATTGGCTTACTCATCGCAATAAAATACTACTTCTCGTAGTTACATGGCACAACCTGATAACGCCATATTCAAATATGATGTTATTGTCATCTCTTTATAATATTACAATTAATAATCCTTGCTTATGGTCAACGGGTTAGTTATTAGTTATAATCTCAAATCAGAATTTGGTTCTGTTTTCTGTCTGCGAAAATTTAAATATTGCTGGCTTTCGAAGGGAACTGTTGTTAAGTCTCACGATTGAAAAACATGAGTAAATTATGAAAGCAAATATACTGGTAGTTGATGATGATGAAGGAATCAGTTATGTCATTAAGAGATTTCTTATGCAGGGTGGTCATGAAGTGTCTACTGCTGTTGACTATAATGAGGCAATGGATAAGCTGTTTCTGACTGACTTTGACCTTGTCTTTACGGATATTAACCTGGGGGACAGATCAGGGATTGATCTCCTGAGGGAAGTAAAGAAGAGAAAGATGGCATGTCCGGTAATTATGATTACCGGGAATCCTAATCTCGATACGGCAACAGATGCCATTCGGTTGGGAGCTCATGATTATATCTTTAAGCCGGTAAAAATAACAACATTGACACGTGTTACCAATCTGGCACTGAAGTACAAGTCTGTAGTTCAGGAGAAAAACAGATATCAGTCAAATCTCGAAGCAATCTTCAGGAGTGTACGTGATGCAATCATTACTGTAGACAGAGATTTAATAGTGCTTGAGGTCAATGAGTTGGCAGAAGAGATTTGTGGCTTTCCGGGTAAGGATGAGATCAAAGGGAAGAAGTGTGACTCCTTTATGGACGAGTGCAGTAAGCATTATCTTGAATTAATTACCGAGACAATTAACACGAAGCTTCCGGCAGAAAGAATTCGTTTTGAATGTGGAGGTGCAGATCAATCACGGAAAGTTGTCAGCGCAACCACTTCTCCACTTATTGATTCCGCCGGGCACTTTAATGGATGTGTCATGGTTGTAAAGGACGAAACTCGTCTGGCAGAACTTGAAAGCAATCTGAACAAACACTGGCAGTTTCATAATATCATAGGGAAGAGCGAGAAGATGGAAAAAATATTCTCCATGATTGATACTTTGTCAGAGACGCAATCTACTGTACTGATTACCGGTGAGAATGGAACCGGAAAGGGGCTTGTGGCGGAGGCGTTGCACTACTATAGAAAGAACAGTAAAAAACCTTTTGTCGTAGTGGGATGCGCGTCCTTATCTGACAATCTGCTTGAGAGCGAACTGTTCGGGCATGTGAAAGGCGCATTCACCGGTGCCGTTTCTGATAGAGTCGGACGATTTCAGAAGGCTGATGGGGGTACTATCTTTCTTGACGAGATAGGAGATATATCTAACTCAATGCAATTGCGCTTGTTGAGAGTACTTCAGGAGAGACAGTTTGAACGTGTGGGTGATTCAACACCTGTCAGCGTAAATGTCAGGGTTATAGCAGCAACAAATCAGGACCTTCGTAAGAAGGTCAGTAATAAAAGTTATCGTCAAGATCTCTATCACCGGTTGAAGGTTGTCGAGCTGGCTGTCCCTCCTGTCAGGGAGAGAAGGGAAGACATACCAATCCTTGTAGATCATTTTGTGAAGATGCTGAATGATAAACTGGATAAAAATATAAATTCGGTATCTGAGGACGTACTGAAGGTTTTTATGGATTATGATTGGCCGGGAAATGTACGGGAATTACAGCATACGCTGGAACACGCTTTCGTCATTTCCAAGAAGGCCATTATCACTTTAGAAGATCTTCCGTCTGAGTTTGGCGGTGCTGTCGGTATCAAAAAGCATCATAAAAAAGAAGATTATGGAAGAGACTCGATAGTACAGGCATTAGTTGATACCGGTTGGAATAAAGCTAAAGCGGCCCGTCTGCTGGGAATAGGCCGAACTACACTCTACGTAAAGATTGAGGAGTATCAAATCACTGAAGATCACACTGGATAAAAGTGTTCTGCCGAACATATATGTGCCACCGAACACATATGTGCTTTAGAACACTTTTATAGTCTGTAATAGCTACTATTTCTCCTCATAAATACATTCCAAAAAGTTATCTTACTCTTTTTTTCAGATTAAATATCACATAATTAAATAAAAAGCTTACATCAGAAAAGCTGATAGTATTCATCCAGTTCTCACACCACTTCTATTCCACAAAAACAGATCTACAAATTATAAGTTGTTAATATACAAATCTTTATACATCGCAAACTAACCAGTTTCAATCATCGTAAACAGTTATATTTCACATTACCAATGATCATGTATATATCTGACCAAGCCCCCGTTATGCATTAAAGTATTATGCAATACTACATTCCTGAAGGCCATAAATATGATACGGAAATAAGTTGGCATCTCTTTTGTTAAGTTATTGAAACAAGACATTGTTTTTTGTTCGTACAAATTTTGTAAATGAAGGGATTATGTATTATGAAGAGAGGGCTATCTATAAAGAAAAGCATAATTAGAAAGAAGAAAAGAGCATGCTTGAGATGTGGAGAGTCTTTTTTCAATAAGGGGCCGCACAACTGTATATGTGATAGATGTACTGTGGTAAACGAGAGAACATCGGAGAAGACATATAGTGTCAGAGGTGTAACTCAGACAGGCTCTGGATCAAACGAAGGGCAACTTTTGCCATTTTAATACGAAAGAGAAGTATCTGTTATGACAAAGTTTGAGATGACATGTTTAGCTACATGTGTTTTCTTTTTTTGGTACTGCTGGGTTTAGTGAAGATCGATATACGCTTGAACTCAGCGATTACATGAAGTAATTATGATAGGAAGAGATAGTGATGAAATCTGGAAAACTTTATATGGAATTTGTCAAAACGTTGAATGGAAATATATACGCAGAGATAAAATAACTTAGATGTCGTCAAGGTGAGATAAAAATATGAGAAACGGTAGAATCCTCGTGATGGATGATCATAAGGACATAAGATATATTTTTTCAATACTGCTGAATCGCAGTAATTATGAGGTGGAAGTTGCCGAAGACGGGAATAAGGCAATAGAACTATTCAATCGCTCAATAGAAGAAGAGAGACTTTTTGATGCCATAATACTGGATCTGAATGTGCCTGGAGGCATGGGAGGAGCGGAGGCGACAGAAAAGCTGTTAGAAATTGATCCTGAAACCAAAGTGATATGGTGTAGCGGCAGGATCGATAATCCTATAATGATAAATTACAAGAAGTACGGTGTGGTCTCAGTTATTCATAAGCCATTTAACAACGATGATATATATGAAGCATTGAGCTTAGCGATAAGTAGTAATTGATTTTAAGTAAATACAAAAAGCAAGGCATTTTATAACTAATATGGAGGAGAGATTGAATGGTAGCAGGTGAGGGGAAAAA
>Ga0209361_1002425_pt1 | contig 9994 bp, 10 predicted proteins | sample SaaInlV_200m_DNA_3_FD_184657 | JGI IMG/M metagenome (GOLD analysis project Ga0209361, IMG submission 184657) | Marine microbial communities from expanding oxygen minimum zones in the Saanich Inlet - SI037_S4LV_200m_DNA (SPAdes) (version 2) | ecosystem: Environmental > Aquatic > Marine >... | reverse complement strand
TGTCACAATTAATTCAGTAACTACAGTGACACCTACCAGCAGATACAATTTTGATTTTTTTTGAGTATTTGTGTAAAGGAATTTAGCTCTCGATTTTACCTAAGAACAAAGCAAGTAAAAACATGGTCAACGAGCATGCATTAACTGTCAGTTTAGAAGAATTTGGATTAAGCAAATACGAATCACAGGCATATGTGGCACTTATTGCCAAAGGAACAGTTGCAGCAAGTGAATTGGCATATTATTCAGAAATTCCACGAACGAAAATATATCCAACTCTATTAAAACTAGAAAATAAAAAATTAGTGATAATTTCCAAAAGTAAACCAATAATGTGTACTGCAATAGCACCTGAAGATGCATTTGATGGAATAATCCATGAACAAATTAACAAAGTAAACGCAATGAATTCACTAGTATCGAATCTAAAAAAGGCAAGTGAAGAAAGTAGGAAATCAAGAGGATCAGTAGAGAAAAGATATTTCCACATTGGAGCAAATAGTGTTGTTGATCAACTCCAAACTATGATTGAGGGTTCAAAATCATCAATTAAAATAATGACTGACCAATGGGGTTTTGGATTATTAGCAGAGTGTAAAGAACAGATACTATCAGTGTTACGTAGGAATTTAGATGTCAAAGTGTTAATTTCACCAGGACAAATATGTTCAGAATTATATAGAAAAATTCCAGACGGTGTTGAAATCAGAGCAACAGAGATTACACAAAATTGTTTTATTTTTGATGAAACTGAATTACTAATAGTAGATAACACTAATGGGAAAGGTGCAATCTTTTCATCAACTGAAATATTAGGAATTAATCAAGAAAAAATATTTTCAAACATGTGGAAAAATGCAATAAAAACTAAAGCTCTTGCAGATATGACAAAAACAGAGGCACAGGAAATTTATAAGATAATTAAAATAATTAACGAAAACGGTCTAACACATATTCTGAATTCAGCAATGGTTTCCAAAAAAATAGAACATGACATGTTCAAATTATTAGAAAAAAATGGAGTCACCTTAAAATCAAAATCACTTGATGATATTATTGAAATCATGGATGCGGTATTACAAATTACATGTTCAGGGCATGTGAATTTTGAAGCAAACAACAAAAACATTACAATAGAATCAAAATTAAACAGTGGACATTCTCTTCCTTGGGCATCAGTTCTAGAAGGTTGTCTTCAAAAACAAGGTTACAAAACAAGAACAATTTATCAAAACAACTCCCAAAAAGGAGAAAAAGTCCTCATCAAAATAACTAAAAACTAAAATCAGACAGCAAAGTGCAAAAAAGTCTTGATTGATGAAAAAATTAAAGAGTTAGGCATAGAATTGCCAGATCCTCCAACTCCCGCAGGATCCTACATTCCAGTTGTAAAAACAGGTAATCTGCTATTCATTTCAGGACAAATTCCAATGGAGAATGGAAAAGTACTCTTTACAGGAAAAGTTTCAGATGAAAATTTAGAAACTGCTCAAAAATCAGCTAAAATGTGTGCAATCAACATTTTAGCACAAATCAAAAGAGAAACAGGAGACTTTGAAAAAGTTTCAAGAATTGTAAAATTATCAGGATTTGTAAACTCCACACTAGAATTCACACAACATCCAAAAGTTATCAATGCTGCATCAGATTTATTTTTTGAAATATTTGGCAATAAAGGAAAACATACAAGAATTGCAATGGGTGCAGGTAGTCTACCACTTGACTCAATGACTGAAATTGATGCAATTGTAGAAGTAACAGAATAATTGAGATATAAAAAATGGCATTAAGAAATTATATTTTAAAAAATTTGTGGCTCCAAGTTGTAATTTCTTTAATCATTGGACTAGGAGTGGGATTAATTTTAGGAGATGATGTTGGAGTCGGTATAGAAGATGATACTTTAGATTTTGCTACATCATATCTTTCAATTCCAGCCAACATATTTTTGAGTTTAATTTACATGATCATAGTTCCGTTAATTTTTACATCAATTGTTGTAGCAGTAAATGCCTTAGGTGCTACAGATAAACTGAAAACTTTGGGGTTGGGGGTATCGACATATTTTGTAATCAGTACAACAATTGCAATTCTTGTAGCAGTACTCCTGTCATCAATTATAGCTCCAGGAAGTCTAATTGATATTGCTGCAATGCAAGAATCATATGATCTTTCTGATAATGAAATGAAAATCAATGAAGGCTTTTCTTTAGATGATATTCCAAATGCAGTATCAAACATAATTCCAAGAAATCCTATTACTTCATACCTTGAAGGGCAAATGTTTAGCATTTTGATATTTGCTTTGATTGTAGGAATGTCAATGGCCGCACTTCCAAAAGAATCAACTAAACCACTTTTAGATATTCTGGAATCAGTTCAAAAAATTACATTACATATTTTATTATTTTCAATGAAAATTGTACCGTTTGCAGTTTTTGGCTTGATTGTTGGAATGGTCTCCAAAGTAGGCATAGAATCAATGGCAGGTTTAGGAGTGTACATGGGAACAGTGGTACTTGGACTAGGAGTTATGGTGTTAGTTTACGCTTTAATCGTAAAGATAGTAGCAAAGAGATCAATATTTTCAACATTTTCAAAATTCCGTAATCCACAAACTGTATCATTTTCAACAGCTAGTTCAATGGCAACAATGCCTGTGACATTAAAAACGGCAGATGAAGATTTGAAAATAAATCCAGAAGTCTCAAAATTTGTAATTCCATTTGGAACTACTGTAAACATGGATGGTACAGCATTGTATCAAGTAATAGCTGTCTTCTTTTTAGCACAGCTCTTTTCAATTGAATTAAGCATACTAGCCATATTTGTAATCATCATAACCTCTCTTTTGGCATCTATTGGGACTCCTGCAGTACCAGGGGCTGGAACAATTGTCTTATCTACAATACTCATTACAGTGGGTATTCCTCCAGTTGGAATTTTGTTGTTACTATCAGTAGATAGAATTTTAGATATGATTAGAACCATGGTTAACGTTACAGGTGATCTTACGGCATGCTGTGTGTTTGATAAAATAACAAAAAAATAAAATATCTAAATAAAATCCATAAGAAAAAAAATTAAGTAATTTTTTGTAATTTCATTTCACGTCTAAGTTTGAAAGCAGTTAGTCCTGCAAAACTAAAAATCATTACCAAACCAGCGTATGCCAAAACTTGACTATACTCTATTAGTACTGCAGATACACCTGTTCCAACAAGTCCTGGAAGCAATGATAATGCATAGAGCCACCAACCACAACAGCCAAGTGGAACTAGAGAGAAAAATGAAAAAAACGATGTAGTAGCTACGCTGCCAGAATTTCCACCAAATGCTTTTTTCTTTACGTTTAATTTACAACCCAAAAGTTTGCTTTTCTCAGATAAGAAAATCTGCAATCCAATTCCAACTCCCATTCCAATTATTACAATGGTGTTTAGTTGAAATGCAGCATTAACTGCATCATACGGCTCTAATGCAGGAGTTGTAATTACAACTACAGTTAGATAAAGTACTATTGTAATTACCCCAACTAGAATTGCCTTTGAAATTGGTTTCACTAATCAACACCAAAAACTAGCGTATCAGGATGAAATGCAACCCATGCAAACCAAAATCCAGGCTCAATTGCCATTCTTTTCAATTGTTTTCCTTCATGTTCGCCAGAAACTGCCATCCCATCATAATTCCATTGGGAATTTGTTTGTGTATCAAAAATAACACCATCAGAGTATTCAAAATTTAAAACCACTCCATCAAGGCTTCTCTCAAAAGCACGAGAATTTTGAGAATATAATGAAACCAACATTACTGGAACATCATCAATGAAATCATTTACAATAATGTTTGATTCAATGTCATTTTGTTTGTAAGCTTTGTATGTTTCATCTTGATTGAATCCAAGAATTATTTCTTTTGGATATATCCTGTCATCACTATACTCTACTGGAAACATTATTCGTGGTTCAGTGTAATATTTCCCATAAGGATCAGTCGCATACGAACGCAAGTGTCCTGTATCAGTAGTTAATACCAGAGTATCAGGATGTAAAATTTTCCAATCCCCCCAAGTAATCACATCAAAGGGAACCAAATCAAGTTCATACCCAGTTAGTTCACCCGTAACTGCCATTCCAAGTGCTTGGCTCCAATATGATTCAGTAAGTCGGTCATACATCAGCAAATTACTATTGTATAATTTTCCAGAAGTTCCAAACTCAACTGTCTCTCCATCAATTATTCGTTCAAAGACTTGATTGGTATAGCAAAGAGGACAATAAGTTACAGATACAGGAGTGTCTCCAACTGTATCATTTACAATTTCATGCCAAACCAAAACAAAAAGAGGGTATGCTTTTGTTTCACCATTAATTTCCAATCCAATTACAGTATCAGAATCAGACATGAAATCAGCATCTTCAGCATTTGTAAATACAGGGTTATCAATTGATGGAATTCCATCTTTTGGCGGGCCACCGCCTTTGATTTTATCAAGTGGAATGAGATGTTTAACACCATTTGTTTCCATTATTTCAAGCTCAAGAGGCTCAAAATTTTGAGATTCGCCAGAATTTGCAAAAATCACACGAGGTGTAGAAGTATCTTCAAATGAAATTGCAACTACCACAAGAACAATACCAATAATTGTAATTGGAGTTAATAATTTTAAATTCAATTTGAAATAATTTCATTAGTAAATTATTAAAAAATTCTCCCAACTTTGCTTTTAATTTGGATAAATCCTTTTAATGAAATTCAAATGGAATGACTCATGAACACAGAAGCGATTCTGAAAGGAAATACACTGCACGATATAACCCACTGGGGATTAAGAGCTGTAATTGGCGCAATCTTTATCGTACATAGTTTAAAGAAATTTGATCCAAGTTGGCAAGAGTGGTTAATCAGCATAGGTATTCCGCCAGAAATGCAATTACCAATAGCATTAGCTGAATTCATTGGAGGAATATTCCTGTTTACAGGAATATTAACTAGAATTACAGGATCTGTATTTGCAGTAATTTTACTGGGAGCAATATTTCACATCAGATGGGAAAGCGGATTTTTTGTTTCAAAAGGAGGATGGGAATGGGATTTAGTAATGCTTGCAGTAGTCATTACGATAATTGCCGCAGGTCCTGGAAGAATATCAATAGCCCACGCAGTTAAAAAAATTCCTAGATTCTTACAATGATTATTTTATTTTTTTATTTAATTCGGTAAGGAATTGTTTTATTTTTGGTTTTGGAACTACTGCACCACATGCTTTATCATGTCCACCACCAGAACCACCAAGACTAGTGGCCAATAGATTAACAATTTTTCCCAAATGAACTTTACAATTTTTAGAGCCTCTGACTGAAACGGCATAAATTCCATGATCAACTCTTTCTTTGTACGCAACACCGACATCTTTTCCAGACAATCCCATCACAAAGTTAACAGCTCCACTTGCACCTGCATCTAAAATTTCCATATGTCCAAGATTAGTCATGGTTTTCAAGCCTTGTTTTACTTTGGCAATCATTTGAGATAATTTTTCAACTTGAATTTGAGCAAATTCAAAAGTGTTAGGGATATCATGAGGGAATTTTGATTCAGATAATTCCTCAACTAAGTATTGTAAGTAGTCAGGTTCACGTTGACGTCCAACAATATTGTATGTAAGAACTGTGGCACTGATTAATGCAAATTGTCTATCATAAATTTGAAGTAGTTTTGAACCCAATGGTCTATCTTCCATATAATCAGTAATAGCAGCACATGTTGCAACAAACGAAGCATGATCATTTAATTTTGATTTGAATGCATAGTAAACTTGTACAGTAGTACACTCATTGATGTCATGGATTACTTTGACCTTAATCTTTTTCAATGCAGTTACAACAGTAGGATCAATGTCATGATGATCAATGTATGTTACATCAACCTTATTTTTTCTAAGAGTTGTTAAGATATCAATAAATTCATCTTGAGTTTTTTTACTTAAACCAAGATCACAAATGTATAATGACTTTAATTTTTCATCACGAACTACTTGGTTCAATGCTTCCATTTGTCCAGGATAATCAACTAACATTGAATCTCCACCAAATGCTTGACGAATTAATGCAGCAGAACTGATTCCATCATTGTCTTCTTTATGAGAAATACAAATGACTCTGTTGCGGGAATTTTTAGTTGTTTTTTTAGGTGCTGTTTTCTTGGTAACTTTTTTAGTTGTTTTTTTAGGTGCTGTTTTCTTGGTAACTTTTTTAGTTGTTTTTTTAGGTGCTGTTTTCTTGGTAACTTTTTTAGTTGTTTTTTTAGGTGCTGTTTTCTTGGTAACTTTTTTAGTTGTTTTTTTAGGTGCTGTTTTCTTGGTAACTTTTTTAGTTGTTTTTTTAGGTGCTGTTTTCTTGGTAACTTTTTTAGATTTAGAAACAGCCATTCTGATTAGAAACGTTATGAACCTTATTTAAATTAAGAATGGGGTTTCAAGATTTCTTAAAATGATTTTTGATATTTTGATTTACCAAAGAACTAGAATCAACATAGACGTCATAAAATGACACACCTTCCATTTGAGTTTGATTATCAATTTTTTGGATTTTTTCTAATTCCTCATGGGATGCATTTAGTATCAAATCATCTAATTTTTGCAAATGCTTTCGTTCTGCTGGAGTCAATTAATTTTTTATTAAAAATTTTCATTTATCGTCAAAAGTTGGCATATTAGACTAATTACTAAACTTCATAGACATCTTTTTGGCGAAAACATAATAGAAGAATTTTTGCTAGGCTCAATATGGAAACCAAAAACATAGGTTTACGCGGAATTGAAGTAGCAGATACCAAGATTTCAAACATTGATGGAGATAAAGGAAAGCTCATTTATCGAGGATATGATATTTTAGAACTTACAGAAAATTCTACTTTTGAAGAAACAGCATATTTGCTGTTATACGATAGTTTACCAACAAAATCACAATTAGATGAATTTAATTTAAAATTAGTTGAAGCAAGATACATTCCAAAACAGATGCAAAAAAACATGGGAAATTGGAGAAAAGATGCAGACCCAATGGACATGTTACAAGCATTTGTCTCAGCACTTGCAGGGTATTATGATGAAGAATTTTCAAATAAAGATGCCAGTTATGACAAGGCAATTAATCTGATTGCCAAAGTTCCAACAATTGTTGCCAGTTGGCAAAGAATAAGAAATGGTTTGGAGATCATGGAACCTGATTCATCACTAAGTCATGCTGCAAACTTTCTTTACATGATGACAGGAGAGAAACCAGATCCAGAAGTAGAGAAGATTTTTGACACATGTTTAATTCTTCATGCAGATCATACATTCAATGCATCTACATTTACTGCAAGACAAGTTGCATCAACTAGAGCACACATGTATTCAGCATCAAGTGCAGCAATTGGGGCATTAAGTGGGGAATTACATGGAGGTGCAAATACTGAAGTAATGAAAATGTTATTAGAAATTGGAGAAATAGACAAAGTTCAACCATGGATTAAAGAAAAAATGAGTATTGGAGATAGGATTATGGGAATGGGTCATGCAGTTTACAAAACATATGATCCTAGAGCAGTAGTTCTAAAAGAATTGTCAAGAAAACTAGCAGGAAAAATCAATGAACCATGGTTTGACATGACAGAGAAAATTGAAACATCTACAATATCTGAAATGAAGTTACAAAAAAATAAGGATATTTATCCAAATGTGGATTTGTATAGTGCATCAATTTACTACATGTTAAAAATTCCAATGGATCTTAATACACCAATATTTGCAATTTCAAGAGTAGTAGGATGGGCAGCTCATATCATTGAAGAGAAATTTGCAGAGGCAGCACCAAAGCCGGCATTGTATAGACCAAAAGCAACCTATGTTGGAAAGTATTGTGGTCCAGAAGGATGTAAATATGAAACACTAAACTTGAGAAAATAATTTTAATTTCTAGTACTAAGCCAATCTTTTGCTTTAGAATTTACATCGTGCTTGTACAATACTTCAAAAACCATATCGTAAAATGTAATGCCTTTTTTTTGTGCTTGATCATCAAGCCATTTTATACCATCTGCTAATTCTGGATCATATTCAGAGAATTCAACTAATTCATCGACCATTTTAGAAAAGAATGCATGTGATTCAAGCATATGAACATCTTTCAATTCATGATCATAAATGAAGTATTCAAAAGATATAGACAAAATAGTCACTTTTTCGTTGTAATACGCCTAGAGATTATCCAAGATAGAACTTGTAAGGGTAAATGATACAAAACCATGCCAAATACAATACGCTGGTGAGAATAAACAAAGCAAAAGAGCTTAAGACCAACAACGATTAGTTATTTGGTGACAGCTCATTTGCAATCTATACCAACTATACATATGAAATTCATAAAAAAATAATCATTCAACATCATTGACAACAGGGCATGTTCGATTAGAGCGATCATGTAAGATATACAATAAATTTCTCAAATTTTTGTAAAAATCTTAAAAATATGGCAAAAATGGGATTTCAGGAATTAAAAATGAAATTTTTGAAGAGATCAGATTACAATGAGGATATTGAAGACTAGATTTATTTACTATGCACAAAATTTGAGATCAATTATGGCAAGTATAGACAATGCTGGAATTGCAATAGCTATTGGAATTCTAGTTATCTTTTTAGCAGTATCAGCCACATTGAGTACAGCTCAAGATGCAGGTCCTGTTGTGACAGCCCCAACAATCTCAAAAACTGTAGAAAAAGAGGTTCAAGTAGAATCAACTACAAGTGTTGAAGATAAGGCAGCAATGGAAGCTAAAGCAGCAATGGAAGCTAAAGCAGAAGCTAAAGCAGCAATGGAAGCTAAAGCAGAAGCTAAAGCAGCAATGGAAGCTAAAGCAGAAGCTAAAGCAGCAATGGAAGCTAAAGCAGCAATGGAAGCTGAAGCAGAAGCTAAAGCAGCAATGGAAGCTAAAGCAGAAGCTAAAGCAGCAATGGAAGCTAAAGCAGAAGCTAAAGCAGCAATGGAAGCTGAAGCAGAAGCTAAAGCAGCAATGGAAGCTGAAGCAGAAGCTAAAGCAGCAATGGAAGCTGAAGCAGAAGCTAAAGCAGCAATGGAAGCTAAAGCTGAACCACAAACACATGTTGTTGACGTCCCAATAGGAACCTCAGTTCCAGGATGTGAAGAAACAAATGCATGCTTTTCACCAGCAGATATCACAATCAATGCTGGAGATACAGTATCATGGGATAACATAGACACAGCAGCACATACTGTAACTAGTGGAAGTCCAGCTGATGGACCATCAGGTGTCTTTGACAGCAGCCTACTAATGGCAAGTGCAACTTATGCATTTACATTTGAAGATGCTGGAAATTATGACTACTTTTGTATGGTACATCCATGGATGGTAGGCACTGTTTCAGTAAGCTAACCAAAATTTTTCCTTTTTTCTTATTTTATTTGATTTTTACGTATTGTTCGGTTATATGCCACACCAAATCTATGGGTTTCATCTCTAGCGTGCTGTAGTATTTTCAAAGAGGATTTTGTTTTTGGAATTACAATAGGATTTTTATTTTTTGGAACATAGATTTCTTCATTTTCTTTTGCTAGAGATATGCAAGGTAATTTCAAACCTAATGATTGTAAAGAGTTCAAAGCAGCACTGAGTTGCCCTTTACCTCCATCAATTAATATCAAATCAGGTAATTCAGAATTTTCTTCTAGTAACCTATAGTATCTTCGTTTGATAACCTCACTAATCATTGCAAAATCATCTCGTCCAGTTACAGTTTTAATTTTAAATTTACGATAACCAGATTTATCAGGTTTTCCTCCAACAAATCGTGCCATAGAGCCCACTGCAAATTCTTCACCATGATTTGAAATATCAAAACATTCAATGATATTAGGAATAACTGGGAGACGTAAAATATCTTTTAATTCAACTAGGCCAGGATCACCACCTTTTTGATGAATTAATG
>Ga0209361_1002420_pt1 | contig 10013 bp, 12 predicted proteins | sample SaaInlV_200m_DNA_3_FD_184657 | JGI IMG/M metagenome (GOLD analysis project Ga0209361, IMG submission 184657) | Marine microbial communities from expanding oxygen minimum zones in the Saanich Inlet - SI037_S4LV_200m_DNA (SPAdes) (version 2) | ecosystem: Environmental > Aquatic > Marine >... | reverse complement strand
AGTATTCTGCGCTACGATTACGGTTCCTACAAAGGCTATTTTGCCGAAAACTTTGTGCTACAGGAATTGTACTCTTATGGATTGAATAAAATTGTTACCTGGTCCGGCAGGACTTCTGAAATTGAATTTGTCCTTGAAATTGACGGGAAGATCGTTCCGGTTGAGGTAAAATCAGGATTCAATACCAAAGCCAAAAGCCTGCAGGCATTCATAAATAAATACAACCCGAGTTACTCGATTAAACTCACAGGAAATAGATTCGGCTTTGACAGGCAAAAAAGGATATTCAATTACCCGCTCTACATGATTTCCAAATTCCCGGACCTTTGCTTTAATCCTGGCTATCCTATACATCCTGCCTGAGATATTCGAGTGGAGTCTTCATACGGGGATCAATACGTTTCTATTTCAAGAAGACAGGACAAAAAATTGTGACCTTACTTGCTGAAAGATAAGCGTATTCCCTAAATTTTGATTCGGAGCACAGATTCGATTGAATAGTTCTCCAATTACAATTACCCTCATTCCAACCGCAAAATTTGCATGACCTTACCCCAACTGGATTATCTAATTCAGACGCCTGCATACATCAGCGAAAGGCACATCCTGCAACCGCTCAAGCGAATGCTCCCTCGCACGGCGAACACGCCAGTCGAATGATTTTGGCTGGTGCCAGAGTACGTAACTGCTTTTCCCTGCCTCGCTTCGACTTTTGTTCATTTCTTGACCGATCCACTGCCTTTTTCTGCGCATCAAATCTTTCGGCCGCTGGAGATGCCGAAATTCGGGCACCTCAGGTCCCAGCAGGCCGCGGTATTAAATTTCCTCTCAACTGGAAAAAACCTTGACCGAAACCCTATCTAACTGGTAAGAAATCTTACTAGATACAGGCATTATCGGTCATTTAATCTTCCAGCCTGGAGGGTGCCAAGATGGATAGAATGGACAGTGACGTCCTGCAGCAAATTATTCTGGATTTTCAGGATCAAAGACTAGCGTCTGGTATCGCCAGACACAGGCAGTATGAAATTTTTCCGAACAAAGCATTTATCTGCATAGGCGTTAGACGCTGTGGTAAATCGACGCTGCTTTATCAGATTATTGGAGATTTGCTTAAAAAAAACAAACATCGAGAAAACATACTGTATCTTAATTTTTTTGATGACCGCCTGTGGGCACTTAAAAAAGGTGACATTGCCAGTGTTATGGACGTTTACTATTCACTTTATCCAGAGAAAAAAGGGAAAGAAAAAATCTACTGTTTTTTTGACGAAATACAGGAAGTACAAAATTGGGAGGCATTTATTGATCGACTGCTTCGCACCGAAAACTGCGAAATATATCTTTCAGGATCGTCCGCCAAAATGCTTTCAAAAGAAATATCGACCCAAATGAGAGGCCGTTCATTGTCCTGGGAGTTGTTTCCTTTTTCATTTAAAGAATACCTTGATGCCAGACACATCGCGTATCGAAAGATGACCACCCGAAACAAACTCATTATTCAAAAGGCTTATGGTGATTTCTTTTCAGGAGGCGGGTTCCCGGAGACCGTTTCCGCCTCAAAACAAATCCGAATCATGCTGCTGCAGGAATATTATAAAGCAATATTACACCGTGATATTATAGAACGTTTTGATACGCTTCATCCAAAAGCCGTTATGGATGCAGGTTACCGGCTCATTTCGTCAATTTCTTCGCTCTATTCTATAAACAGGATAACGGACTATTTAAAATCTCTGGGGCACAAAGTTAGCAAAAGTTTTGTAGGACAATTCATTGACTGGTTTGAAGATGCATATTTCCTTTTCTCGATAAAGCTCTACAGCGCCTCCATTAACAAACAGAATGCCAACCCCAAAAAAGTATATTGCATTGACCAGGGGATGGTACAGGCCGTGACCCCGACCATTACAGAAGATCGCGGTCGTCTTCTTGAAAACATTGTATTTCTCCATCTCCGGCGACAGGGATTTGAAGTCTATTATTATCGAACAAAAAACGGCAAAGAAATCGATTTTATCTGGCTGGACAAAAAGAAGCAGAAGCATCTTGCCCAGGTATGCTGGACATTGAAACACGAGAAAACAAGGCGCCGTGAAATTTCATCTCTTATGACTGCAATGGAAGAACAGCAGCTCGAATCGGCCATTATCATGACCCATGATGAAAATGACATCCTGCAGGAGAAAAACAAGAAAATAATCATCATCCCCGCCTGGAAATTCCTTCTGAAAGACTGACAAAGCCATATATTCTCAGCATTCCAGCCCATGTCCGCAATTGTTCCTTCATTCTGATGAATCGACTGTGTCCTTCCTCGAACTTTCCAGAAGATATTGAACCTCCCAAAGTCGAGGTTTTGAGTCTCTTTTTAAAGGAAGCGGATTCTGAGCAGCCCAGCATTTTCAATGGTATCTTTGAGCTTGAAGAGAAACTCAATGATGCCCGTCTCGACCTAATGGTCAAAAGAGGTATTATCACCAGGGTTGTAATGGGAGACAGCATTGCCGATGACGCTTTCTTTCTTAAATGTCCCAAACTACCCGCTGGCACGGAAGCCCGAATAGGGGTCCGGAGAGATTTGGATCTCCGAAATATCGTTTTTAAAACGAATGGCCTTGTTGACAACATAAAAAATAGACTAATCCATTCTGATGCGATCCGGTTTGCGTTTATTTTTGGTTCTTTTGCGAGAAAAGAGGAAACATCGTCAAGTGATATCGATCTTATGGTTGTGGGGGATTTAGGCCTAAGGCAGCTGACCAAAATGTTAAGCGGTCTTACAGATAAACTGTACAGGGAGATTAACCCGCATTGTTTGAGTCAGCAGGATTTCATTAGACGAAAAAATCTCGGTGAACCGTTTATCAATACAATTTGTGAAGAAGCCAAGCTTTTCATAATCGGTGACGAAAATGACTCTGATGCAATGGTTTGAAAATACTCTGCGGTCCCAGGTTTGGCGGCCCCAGGCTAAGTCGATCAACCCATTTTCGGGAGCATTTTCCATCAAAACAGCAGCCCGTAGGGCTCATATCGATGAGTCAGAAACGATTTTATTTTAAGCGTAAGCGCCTATTTAACCGCACTCCACCGCATGTGCAAAATCCATCTGTTTTGGATCAACATTCCACGGCAGCAAGTCCTCATAGTCCTGAAGCGTTTCAGCCATCGGCAGTTTCTCGAAGATGTAGCGCAGGTATGCATACGGCTCCAGCTTATTTGCCTTGGCCGTCTCGATCAGGCTGTAGAGAAGAGCACTGGCGTCAGCTCCCTCGGGTGTTCCTGAAAAGAGCCAGTTCTTTCGTCCGACCACAAAAGGCCTTACGGCGTTCTCGGCCATGTTGTTATCAATGGGCAACCGGCCATCCTCAAGATACCCGACAAGCCGATCCCACTGATTCAATGTATAGGCCACTGCTTTGCCAAGCAGCCCCTTGGGTGGTGTCCGAAGCGATGTTTTTACCAACCACTGTTTGAAGTCATCCAGAATCGGTTTGGAATCCTTTTGGCGGATTTGGTACAGTTCATCCGAAGAAAGGTCGTTTTCACGAGCCTCTCTTTCTACCCGGTACAATTTCCGGATGTAGCTCAACGCCTTGTCGCCACTGCCACTTTTGCGTTTCTTACCCTGGGCCTTGATCACATCCATGAACTTGCGCCGGGCATGAGCCCAGCAGCCGATGTGGCGGATCTTTTCGTCATAATCGAGAAAGTTATAACCCGAATAACCATCTGTTTGCACACAACCTTCAAAGTCGCGCAGGAATTCCTTCGCGACATCACCGCCGCGGGTGGGATGGTACTCATAAATCAAAACCGGTCTGTCCGGATCCCCACGCCGGAATATCCACATGTATGATTTGGTTGTCGGGTCCCGGCCCGGTTCCTGCAATACCTGGAGGGTGGTTTCATCGGCCTGGATCAGAAACCCGGACAAAACCTCATCGATCAGCAGGTTAAGAAGCGGTTGGGCGGCCGAAGCCGTCTGCATGGACCAACCGCACATGGAAGTCCTTGAAATTTCCACCCCAAGACGCTGCAACTGTTTTTCCTGTCGGTAAAACGGTGTGTGATCCACAAACTTCGCGGTAAGGATATGGGCAAGAAGACCGGGAGTGGCAATGGATCGAGGAATGATCCGAGGAGGAATCGGAGCAATTTTGACTGTTGGGCCGTCATCTTCAACCCCTTCGCAGTTCCGACAGGCATATTTGGGTCGGATATGTCGGATCACCTGTATCTTTGCAGGAATGATATCCAGTTGTTCCGAGATCTCTTCTCCGATTCTGCTTAATTCACTGCCACATGTACATATTTTATCCGTATCATCAATGTCGTGGATACATTCAATCCTGGGAAGGTTTTCCGGAAGCGGCTTTCTGCCGCATTTCCTGCGGTTGTGGGCAGGGACATGAACCTTTTCTTCAGCCTCATCTTCCTCAGCAAGTTCCGGCATGTCAAACAAAGGGAGCGTCTGGGGGCCACCCTGAATCTTTTCACTTTTTCGGCCAAAAAGCTGAGCGCGAAGGTGACGAATCTGCTCCAGCAGGATACCGACTTCCTTGTCGTAGGCGTCACGCAGATCAACAATGATTTTTTTCAGATCACTGGTGGTATCCGGCAATGTGGCGGCATCGATTTTCATGCTGCAAAGTATATCACAAACTATTGATTTTGCAAGTATTAAATTGTTTTTTATCGCATTTTTTCAGACGACGGATACATAGCATAACGGTGCATGAGCGGCAGGCTGATCAAAGTATAAACCGTCCAGCAGCCAAGACAATTCACGGCTTTGTATGCCAATGACATCGGACTCACTTTCCGGCCAGTGAAACCGATCCTTTTCCAGTCGCTTATGCCACAAACAGAAGCCGTTTCGATCCCAATACAGAATTTTAACAATATCCCGCTTTCTGTTGCAGAAACAAAACAGGTGCCCCGACAATGGATTGAGGGCCAGTTTCTCGGCAACCATGATGGAAAGGCCATTGATCGATTTGCGCATATCGGTTGCGCCGGTGGCGATGTAAACCTGGTCCGAAAGCCCTGGAAAAAACATTACCGGGTCTCCAGCACAGTCAGCAGCCTGCGCAAGGTAGCCGGGGAAAAGTCATTTCCAACCGCAACAGACATTTTTCCCGGTAGAATGATTTGCAGCTCTGCCTGATTATGTTCCCTCCCTTTTCTCACCAATGCGGCCGGAAGAGTTACTGGAACGAGCGTTGTCTGACAATTGTTTGACCTGGAGAGCTTTCGTTTCCAATAGGTCATCGTGTGGTACGATAGATTGTATCGCCTGCAATATTCGGCACGACTCAGGCCGCTCTTTTCCGCTGCGTTCACATGGGCCTGCCAATGTCGCTGGTGTCTGGCTTGATTGTTTTCGCTGATTCGCTTGGTCATGGGCATCCTCTCTCATGGGTTAAAAGGTTGCCCGATTATTACACGCCTCGCAGGTGGGGAAAAGATGGGGTTCTTTTGGCGCTTACTTTTAAGCAGTTAATATTACGGTTTTTCTTCCTTTTGTAGCTGCTAATTGATACCCCAATGGTTTTAATAATGATGCCATCGTTTTTATGGTAATATTAGTCGGCTTCATTGATCTCATATTTTGAATTACAGAGGTAGAGACGCCAGATTTTTTGGAAAGTGCCCTTACGCTAATATGCTCTTCATCCATAGCTTCAAGCAACAATTCCGAAAAAAGAAATTGTACATATTCTTTTTCAAATCTCTTCTTTTGTTCTGAATCGCTCATGATTCGATCAAAAGTTGACTTCTTTTTATTCTTCATAATAATCTCCATTTGTTACCCTGAAATTGTAACTTTTCATTCTTTTTAGAGCCAAGCCCTTTTCTTTTTTAGGCAACTTTTGAGCCTTTTTACGAAACCCATTTGTGACTACAATCTTCTTCCCCACATAGAAGAAGGATAGAAACCGGTCTGGCTGAGGCTTAAAGGCAAATATCTTCCCACCTTCATTTCTGAATTTTGTAATATCAGATATTTTACCGAAATCACCAATTCTTTTGAAGAGCATCAATGCTTTTCGTTTTTGAGTCTTAGAAAGAGTTTCAAAAAAATCAAGAGCCTCACTCTTCCCCTTTTCATCAAAAAACCATTCAACAGTTAACGTTTCCCCTTCGTATGCAATGAATTCTTTCATATATGGAGCGTATCACTATTACGATACAGAATCAAGGAGTATTTTTGGTGTACTGTGAAGTACATAGACATAATGCATGATGTCATCAAAGTTGTAACGGGACCCAAATGGCCGTTATTGTTGTATTGCTCAAGAGAATCGCCTGTTTCATTATAAAGGTCACTTTAGCGTTGAGGAAAAGAAACCGAAACAATAAATCTCCACCAGTGTTTTTTGTCCCGGGGCCATCAGTACCAAAATTCATCCTTAGTCTCGTCATGAGGGAATAGAGAGAGTTCCAGAAATTTCAAAAGCCGTCCGTCACGGACAAGGGGCCTTGTTTTCCAAATTTCCCCCAAAAGCCAACCCAACCCGTTCCCGACTCATTCCGCTCCAGCTTCCTCCCAATTCCACCTCCGGTCACAACGAAATCCGGAGTGAATTGCTTCCGCTGCCAGCTATCCTGCCCTGCCGGTCGCCCTCTTAAATTGGCTCTACCCTCATATAAAAGCTATCTGGTGAGGATGAACCATACGGAAGTCTCTCCCTCTCTCTCAACCCCAAGCAATACATCCAGAAGTAGATCTTCCCGGATGTGATAGCCCCACCCAAAAGATTTGTGATGATTCTGCGCTTAATCGCGAACCCAGACCGAGCACAGCAACTAATTTGCTGTTCGTCGAGCACGGAAAGTTTAAAAGTTGAGACCGTATCATCCCTTTCTCAAGCTGATGCTACCTGATAAATGATGGGGCGATATTCTGGTGGCAGAATGATCTTGGCACCTTTGCATGCCCAGTGAAACCATTCTTGCTTTTGTTTCACCGGGGCGGGAGACTTTTTTTAGAATTTTACGAAACATCCATTCCCCTATTGCAATTATGTATGGCGTAAAAGGTCAATTGTATGGTATAAACAAACGTTATGAATATTCTATCAGAAATACTATCTTCGCGGGTTCGTGCTGCTATTTTCCATTTGCTTTTTGGTTTTGATGGAAAAGAACTATATATGCGAGATCTGGAAAGACGTTCCGGTTTCTCCATAGGTGCCATTCAGACTGAATTAAGAAAACTTCTGCGCCTTGAATTGCTGAACAAAAGGAAAGATGGTAACAGAATTTATTTCCAAGCCAACAAAGACCACCCGCTTTATTTGGATCTCCGAAATATCGTTTTTAAAACGAATGGCCTTGTTGACAGCATAAAAAACAGACTAATCCATTCTGATGCGATCCGGTTTGCGTTTATTTTTGGTTCTTTTGCGAGAAAAGAGGAAACATCGTCAAGTGATATCGATCTTATGGTTGTGGGGGATTTAGGCCTAAGGCAGCTGACCAAAATGTTAAGCGGTCTTTCAGATAAACTGTACAGGGAGATTAACCCGCATTGTTTGAGTCAGCAGGATTTCATTAGACGAAAAAATCTCAGGGAACCGTTTATCAATAGAATTTGTGAAGAAGCCAAGCTTTTCATAATCGGTGACGAAAATGACTTTGAAGCAATGGTTTGAAAATAGTTGGTTGCGACAACACAAAACAAAGCCCAGTGAAATTTCAGATCTGTTGCAGATTGTTGATAGAGATTTGGAGGATGCTCGGGAACGACATATTTCAAATGACTGGAGATTCGGGATTGCATATAACGCCGCCCTGAAATTATGCACAATACTATTATATGCTGAAGGATACCGTTCAGAAAGGGCGCTACAACATTACAGAACAATTCAATCATTACCATTAATACTTGGGGAAAACAGAAAAGACGATGCGCAATACCTGGATGTATGTCGGTCGAAACGCAATATAGTTGAATATGACCAGATCGGGGCTGTCAGCGAACAAGACGCAGATGAACTCATCGAATTTTGCTGCGAATTAAGAGGGGATGTTCTGAACTGGTTACGGGAAAGCCATCCTGAATTAATAAAAAGATTCCCTTGAACACCCAGGAAAGGAACCCGGTTTGGGTGAAAAGTGATATAACGGGATTTTCCATGTGCTTGTGGAGATCGTTGAAATCCTGGGGTTTCTCTCCTATAAAATCCTCGCTACTGATGGGACCCTTTTCCCGCATATGCCAGGTACAAGGGCTGCACATATTTCTGTGAAGATTGCAAATTCATTGAATTTGAAGGAATCATTGAAAAGGTTCGCCAAAGAATTCTCAATCGTCTCAACAGCCCTGAAAAGATTGTTCCAGGAAAAGAAATTCGTATCAAAGTGCCATGCCCGTCTTCAAGGCTTCCCGATGATGTCAAACGTCCAAAAGTGAAAGTTTTGACACTCTTTTTAAAAGAGGCCGATACAGAGAAAATCAGCATATTCAATGGGGTTTTTGAGCTTGAAAAGGAACTGCATGATGCCCAACTCGATTTGATGGTCAAAAGAGGTGACATTACCAAGATTTCAATGGGAGACAGCATTTCTTCTGACGCTTTCTTTTTCAAATGTCCCAAACTTCCGGCTGATATGGAGGCCCGGATAGGCGTTCGAAGAGATCCTCAAAACCCCAATCGAAAACAGAAAATTTTTGGCTATAATGCGGCTATTGATACTTCGATTGAGATGGGCATCAGTTTGGAATTACCGGTCGCCTGCAGTACGCTTGCGGGGAATGCCCATGAAGGCAAACATTACATCATCAACAGAGAACAGATCCTTGAACATCACGGCAAGACCTCAAAGATAGACCTGGCTGACGCAAAATATGATGAGCATGATAACTTTTCCTTTTCCAGGTCCCATGGCGCTATACCCATCATTGATTACAACCGTCGAAGTGAAAATGTAACCGCTGCCGCCCTGAAGGAAAAGGGTATGACAGAAACGGGTGGCCATACGCGCCGTGCGGAGTGCTGACACGTCCCAATGGATTCGATTTCAATTGTCAAAGAGCAAGTTTCAGTTGCCGAAGGCAGTGTGTAGATTCAAGAGATCAAAAGATTGCTGAATATGCAAAAAGTTGTTCCCACTGGATCAACTCTCATGGGTATACAAAGCATATGTCTATCCATGAATTCCCCAGGCTCATCACGGAAGTGATTCGAGGCACAGACCGTCATCGGAGGCTCAAAAACCTCCGATCAGCCTCTGAAAGAACCAATGCCACTGTAAAGGAGGATTTTACCATTCTTTCTAAACCGAAAATACGGGGCCTGGAACATGCTGGAATCCTTTCCCAAATGGCGGTCATTGTTGTTTTGCTCAAGAGGGTTGCCTGTTTTATCGTCAAGGTCACGTTAGCGTTGAGAAAAAAACTTCAAAATAATAAATCTCCGCCAAAATTCTTCGTCCCAGGGCCATTGGTACCGAAATTCATCCTTAACCTTGTCATGAGGGAATAGAGACAGTTCCAGAAATTTCAAATTCTCAAAAGCCGTCCGTCACGGACAAGGGGTTCTGTTTTCCAAATTCTTCCCCAAAGCCAATCCAACCCGTTCTTGACTCATTTCGCTGCAGCTTTCCCCCAATTCCAACTCTCGCCGTCATTACACCCCGCCTGAAATATCCACCCAGCCAAGAATTTAGCCCTGCCTAGCGCCCTCTTAAATTGGCTCAAGCTATGAAGATCTTGCAGATCCGATAGAGTGGCTAACCAAGGCAGGACTCGGCTTAAAGGTGAATACGAATCTACATCCGTCGACACCTATTATGGCCGGTGCAAAGGAAAACACTTTCAAGCTCCTTTTATTTGACATCGGCTTGCTTGGCGCCATGATAGGTTTGACCCCGGAAAGTATTCTGCGATACGATTACGGTTCCTACAAGGGCTATTTTGCCGAAAACTTTGTGCTACAGGAATTGTACTCTTATGGATTGAATAAAATTGTCACCTGGTCCGGCAGGACTTCTGAAATCGA
>Ga0209361_1002402_pt1 | contig 10084 bp, 9 predicted proteins | sample SaaInlV_200m_DNA_3_FD_184657 | JGI IMG/M metagenome (GOLD analysis project Ga0209361, IMG submission 184657) | Marine microbial communities from expanding oxygen minimum zones in the Saanich Inlet - SI037_S4LV_200m_DNA (SPAdes) (version 2) | ecosystem: Environmental > Aquatic > Marine >... | reverse complement strand
ATTACCAGCCTTCTCCTCCCCCTGATAAAAAAGTGTGCGACATCAACCGTTTAAGGTGTGCGGCATACTCCGTTTAAACTGTGCGACTTGAACCGTTTAAGGTGTGCGACATGGTGCGTTTTATGCAGTGGATCATGAAAATGGTTTTCGACATTTTAATTCTCTCCTTTATATATTACCGATACACCCCAAAACGTGGAAGTTGCTCCCGTTCAAAAAGCTGGATGCCATCATTGAGTGGAGAATAAGTTGCTGAAATAATAGACGATCTTGCCGAAAATGGCGCCGCTATTTGCAGCGAGTATACTGGCAGGGATAAGCAGGAAGAGTGCCATACCTATGCGGGGCCACTTTCCATTGATACGTGGGATGATGACCCAGTACAGCGTGATATAAATGATAGCAAAGGGGAGTAGGTCAACAAATGTGTTGTTCATATCGTTATCACCAGATTTCCTTTCTTGCGTCCAGTTTCAACGTACCTATGCGCCTCGACAATTTCTTCGAGTGGATAGTGTCTGTCGATGACGGTTTTAAGTTTCCCTGCTTCGATCAGCTCTCTGAGAAATACTAAGTCTTCAATGGTTCCGCTGGCAGTCTGCATGATGACCTTTCTTCCGCTTGTCATTCTTGTCCATAATCCGCTAATGATCTGTGACATTGGGTTGGCTAAGAGATAAGTCCCGTTTTTCTTGAGTACTATATTGCTGCGTGAAAACGAGATTTTCCCGATGATGTCAAAAATAATATCGTAGACTTCGTTGCTTTTGGTGAAATCTTCTTTGGTGTAGTCAATCATATGATCCGCGCCAATTTCGCGTAGCATAGCCAGTTTTTCTCCGCTATCCACAGCCGTGACTTCAGCTCCGAAATATTTGGCAAGCTGTACCGCAAAAACGCCGATGCTGCCGCCTGCCCCATTGATTAACATCTTTTCTCCACCTTGAAGTTTCGCCAATCTCAGAAAATGGAGCGCATCTCGCCCACCAAAGGGAACGGTCGCGGCTTCTTCAAAGGTCATATTCGCTGGTTTTATGGCGATACCCCTTTGCATCTCATCCGGTTCTTCAGGTAGACAAATATACTCAGCATTTGTGCCAAAAGCCATTCCTGACGCGCCAAAAACTGGATCGCCGACCTTGAAGTTTGTCACATCTTTGCCAATGGCTTCAATTTCTCCCGCCAACTCTGTCCCCGGGATGGTATTCTCTTTTGGCTTTCTGAAACCGATCCACATCCGCAAAGCGAGCGACAAGATGATAGGGAAATTAAGACTGCGCGTTTCGCAATCCCCCGCTGTGACAGTTGTCGCGATGATCTTTATCAGCACTTCATTGTCTTTGGGCGTAGGTTTTTTTACATCACGAAGTTGAAGAACATCTGGCGATCCGTATTTTGCCCAAATAATTGCTTTCATAGGTGTTCCTTATATTTCGAATGCTATGATTTCGCGAGCGAAGCGGTCTCATCGAACGTAGAGTGTGCTAAATTCTTTGAGACTGCTTCGGCGGAAGAACTGCCTCGCAGATTCATGCATTAAATTTCCTCATATAAATCATTCCACTCAGGATTAAATTCGTTTATCAAATCAAGTTTCTTTTGCCGAGAACCAGCCTTGATTTGATGCTCGCGCAACAATGCCTCGTTGATATTGCTCCCGACTTCAAAATAAACTAATTTTGTTGCATTATATTTCTTCACGAACTTACTTCCAATGCCTGTTTTGTGCTCATAAACTCGACGCCGCAAGTTATTCGTTATTCCCGTGTAGAGAACACGATTATGTTTGTTCGTCATGATGTAAACAGCGTATTCTTTAGAAGCCATAAAGATTTAAAGATGAATTTGCGAGGAGCGCGTTTTTGCTCCGAAGCAATCTCATTGAAGGTAGAGTATGTTGAATTTCATGGGACTGCTTCGGCGATAAAACTGCCTCGCAGAGTCATCCAATAACTTTAGTATGATTTTGCGAGGAGCATGCACTTGCGACAAAGCAATCTTCCTGCATGGGGACTACACTCTGTATTTATCTGATGGAACAGATATGTGTTCATAGGTTGGTAATGTTTCAAACCGTAAATCATCTGGGTGGCAAAAGATTTTCAAATAGAACCAATTAGGTTTACGATATTTACGAGGTATGGAAGATAGCGTTTGTGTTGGCACAATAAGTGCTTTTGATTTTGAGCTAGAGCCGCGATAGTAGTGTGCGTTGCTAAATCGAAATTCCGATGCATGTGCTGTAAATTTTAAATCTGAAATATTGCTTAAATACTCTACCAACGACGTTGTAGCCTTTGGTTGAAGTACTATAAAAGCAACAGATTTCGTCTTTGTAGCGGTCTCGATATTCCAAGTATTATCAGGCATAAGATTGTTTTTTGAATCCGTGTTTTTCACGTTTCACGCATCACTCCTCACGAACCAACGCCGCAAAAGGCAAAGCCTGCGTAGATTCTCCTCTGCCTGTATTCCATGTGATGACCAACTCTTCCTTCGCACGCGTAATCCCCACATAAAGCAACCGCAGTCGTTCTCGCACATAATCGACGCGGGCGGCGAGGGTCGCTTGCCCCTCGCTATACCACTCATATTCGCCGGTCTGCGTCGCCGCATCCAGTTGTGCGATAGCTTCTGCTTCGAGATTCAGATTGTCCCGCACAAACCATTTCTCCGAAATAAAATTGTCATTCGGCTGATTCGAAGGGAAAGTATAACTATTCACCGAAGTCAAATAAACCCGATCCCACTCCAGCCCCTTCGCCTTGTGCATCGTCGTCACCACCACTTTCCCCTTATAACGCTCCGGGTCAAAGCCGCCATCATCCGCCGAAAAACCGATAAATTTCCGCTGGTTTTTGGCGATCACCGATAACTCTCCCGTCAATTCCGGCAGCCGCCATTCACTGTGGTCATTCGCCGTCTGTCGCAAAACGATAGCCAATTTATGCGCCAAAGCCAAGTCAGCGGCCTCGGTGAAAAGGTCTTGCGCCAAAGTCAGGATTAATTGATCGATGGGGAGCGTGACCGCATCCAGCCATCTCTGGACATTTTCTTTAAAGAACGTCAATTCTTGGATGACGTCCTCCGATTCGGACTCCTGTAAACTTGCCAGCCAATCTTCATCGTGAGTGGGGGCGAGGAAAGATTCCACCATCCCCGTCTTTTTAATTAACTTGGTGATGTGCTTATAAAACTCAGTGTACTCATCATCATCTCGCCATTCTCTACGCCAAACGCGATAGACCGTTGCCAATTTGGACGCAGATTGCGGGTCGGAGAGATACTGCACGATATTCCCCAGCGCGCCTGCCGTTTGCCGCGTCGATTGCGTGGAGGAGAGCGCTTCGATCACCTCGATGCCTTCTTTTTTGAGTCTATCCGCGATTTCTGCGCCGCGCGTATTTCGCGGAACGAGCACGGCGACGGTTTTATCTGGGTTTTCGGGAACCCAACGTGCGAGGGAATCGATGATGGCTTTCAATTCTGCTTCGGGACTGTACTTTTTGGTTATTAAATGGAGGCCAGCCCAATTCACGGGCGGATTCGGTTGGGGATCATCGGGCGCAGTCGGCTGGACATAGGGCGGAGAAAGCGCATCGCGCGCATCCGGGTCTGGATGTCCAGTCATCACCCAATCAATCAACTGATTTGCCAGATCGATCACGGCAGGTTGCGAACGCCCTGATTCAGGTAATTCCCGCTGAAAATTGGCTTCGTTGGCAATAAAATCGCGTAGAAGTTGGGGGTTGGCCGTCGTAAATGTTTCAAAAATAGCCTGATTTGGGTCACCAACGCGCACCCAATTGCCACCTTCGCCGGATAATAAACGCAAAATCTTTTCCTGCGTCTGGCTGCTGTCCTGGGCTTCATCTTCGAGAATATAGGGCCAGCGATAGCGGAGACGCTCGAGAAAGTCGGGGTCACGCTCGAGCAGATCAAGAGATAGGCGAATGAGATCGTCAAAATCGACTGCGCCGCGATAAGCGAGGGCGCGCTGATAATCGCTGTAAATGGCGAGACCCATCTCAGCGAGGGGCAGGGGCGCGGGCTGATTGGCAAGTTGCGCACGGAGTTGATCGGGCAAAATGCGCCGGTCTTTTGCTGAGCGGATAAATGCGAGCGCAATTCCCTCAAGGCTTCGCGGGAGTTGTTGTCTGCGCGTCCAATCTTTTTTAGACTCTTCCATATCGGGGTCAAGAAAATCATCGAGGGCGTTTGGATTTGCCGCCAGCCATGCCGAAACAGCCTCTTTGCGGATGTAGTTGGCTTCGCGCTCATCAATAATACCGAAACGCTCATCCAGACCAACAATACCGGGTTTTTCTCGGACAATATCGTGCGCCAAACCATGCAACGTGCGGACGCGGTAGCCAACGCGCGGCAATAACCCGCGTGCCGTAATAAAATCATTAATTCGGCTGGAAAAATTATCCACCGCCGAGTTGACGAGGGTTACGATCAGCACTTCCTGCTCTGGGGCAAGATCACCACGCCCGATGATCTCGGCAGCGAGCGCGGAGAGGGTGAAAGTTTTCCCAGAACCGGGGACGGCAGCAATGCCCATCGTGCCGTGGGTATATTGGAGTATTTTCTGTTGGGAGGGGCGGTAGGTTATGTTCATAAGTTAGTGTTTTATACAGGTAAGAATAGCCCGATAAAGAAGCTGGCAAAATTGAAGACAAAACTCAATATGAGCGCTTTGCCGAAGTTGATCTCTTTTTTCATAAAGAAGTAAATAAAAATGGCTTCAACGAAGAAGATGACCATCTCCGCAAAAAGGCAGTAGATACCCATGCCCATATTCTGCGAGATAACGCTGATATAGGTAAAGACAGGCTGTGTGATCAGATTGATGATCAAAACACCGAGCAGGAAACGTTTGTTGGGGATTTCTTTATTTTTGAAGGTTACATAGAGATATGCGAGAAGAAGTTCGACCAATAATGTCAGCACTAGCGGAAGAATAGGGATACTCGGGCTTTGTTCTTCCACGCCGAGCGAATGATCCGCTTGCAATGTGACAAGATAATTTGCAGAAAATTGTTTCTTTGCAAAAATATTGCTTTTTTGAGAAGTGCCATCTGCAAAGCTGATCTCCAGCTGGAAATAATCTGCGTAGCCATAAGCCATTGAGTAGCAGGAAAATTCCTTGCATTCAAAGCGCTGGGGCCCCATTTCTTCGAGGGGCATGGCATCGGAGCAATCTGCCAGATCGCATTCGTAGAGAACGCCGGATTCGATACTGAGTGTGCTGGGTTCTCCATTTTCGTCCACGAAAGTGAATTCCATCTCTGGTTTTGGACCGGTGTCCGCAGAGACAATATTCTGTGGGAGTAATAAGATGAGCAGGGCTAAAAGGAGGGATGGGATATGTTTTTTCATGAGGTTGGTCTCTTGGTTAAAATAGCCGGGTAGCCTTTAACCACAAATGGTGTGAATGATGCAGATTTATGGTTTTCCAAAACGAAAAAAGGTTATTAGTGCAATAAAGAATAAAATAAAGGTTCCAAAGAGAAGATATGCCCAAGACTCAATATCTGCGTGAACAACAAAGCTTGCTAGTCCCCCTAAAATCAGAGTGATTAGCAGAGCATAGTTGAGGCTTTTTACTAGGGCATGCTTTCGCTCCTTGATGATTTCGTCGATATTAATGTTCTTGATATTCTTTTTTCGTAAGATTTGAACTACTCTTTCTTGAAGATACATTTTGTTGGTCATATGTTTGAATGGAATAACAACTCTTTCCCCTTTGATATGAAAACCAACATTAACGTCAATATCTTCATAGGCTATTGTTTTTGTGCCAAAAAGATAGTAGCGAATAATCATTTTTCTCTCATCAAACTCAACTTCTTTAATAATATCTTTTGCGTTCTGATAAGTATTTACTCCAGAGAAAATTGCAAAAAGGATTAATGTCCAGTCTAAGCTTTGTCGTTGAATGGTGATGAAAAGAAGAACAATGGATACACATCCGTATACTAATGGTAATAGATAAGCCGCGAACAAATATTTTGGTATAAAAATATCTGGATTTGTGTTTTTCATCTATCCCCCATCTCCTGCAAAACCCGCTGAAACGCCTTCAACAAAACCCCTCGCTGCTCAAAGCCCGATTCGCCCAGCTCCGACAAGCCCAAATAGAGCCGTTCCTTGCAGCGGCGCAGCAAGCCTGTCGTCAGGCGAGCCAGCGTCGCCTGGTTTGCCGCCACATCGTCCGCATCTGTCCAATAATGCCCTTCGGCGTTATCCCAGCTACGCGATAAAACATAGGGGTGTGTCAGCGGTTGGAAGAGCCGTTCCACCCAGCCATCCGAGCCGGGGTTCAGCCAAAATTGCACCGCCACAGCTCGATTTTGCATCAAAAATGTATAGGCTGGCGCAACCAGTACCGCGTTTTCCTCTTCCATTTTCCACGCGCCCAAATACTGCGCCGCGATCACGCCCTCGCTGAGCATGTCGATATATTCGCGTCCCAAAGTCAGGGCATCTGTATCTGCCGAAGCCATTGCCCAGCGGAATTTTTTAACAGACTCAATTAGGCTGGCTGCTACGCGTGCAGAATCCAGATCACGATGGAATCCAAATCCCGGCTGCGACAGGATTTCTCCAAAAAGTTTGCGCAAAAAATGATCAAAGGGGACCACATCCTGCTCTTGGTAGGATAGGAGCCATTCGCGCAACTGTGTATAGTAGCCACCGAAGACGTAGGTGATTCGCTCCTGGACATCGGGCTTGATACCGTCAAATGGACTGAGTGCCAGTTCCCTAGCACGGTATACGATCTTCGTCAGCAAGTTGGCACGGATGAGATCGAAGCCATCAATCGCTTGCATCAGCGCGTAGGCCACGTCAAACTCGCTCGGACGGATTCCCCATTGTGGATGCGCCAGCGCAGCGAGAGTCAGCAGGGATTGTGTCGCGGGTTCATCTCGTAAAGAGCGCGAGGGCCTATGCGAGCGGACGGGGATTCCGCGTGTTTCAAGCCTGTGCATTAAGGAAAAACGCAACGCATCGGAGAGATAGGGGGCGAGCACAACAATATCAGCGGGTTCTATGCCTTCTTCTAAAAGAGTGGAAATTTCTTCGGTTAACCAATCGAGCAATTCAGGGTAAAAATGGGCATCTGCATATTGCAACACTCCCTCTCTGAATCCATTAAGCGGGGCGTCCGTGGAGGCCGGATTTATTACATGGGCCAGCGAATCGCTTAATGCCAAAATATCCTCTGATGCGACGAATGAGTCGTTTAACGATGCGTGGGATGAGCAGATGTCGCTTAAACGCCACGCAGTTTCCGGGTCCGCGCCGAGGAAGCGGCGGTATCCCGCATTTTCATCATAAATCAGCAAAGCGGAGTCGAGATCGGGTATCCACCCTCTAATCAGATCATGTGCGCGGGGAATATCCTCTTCGATATTGTCGTAGATCAGATGGCGGTAGGTGCGCGTCAGATAATCCTGCACGATAGGATCGCCCCAAAGATGCTCCCAGAAAATCTCTAATTGTAGGGAGAAATCAAGTAGATTATGCTCAAGACAATAAGCGCGGAAACGATTGGCGCAGTCTTGTGTATCTTGATAGATGCGCCGCTGGGACGGGTCTCCGAGCCAGGCTTTATCAAGCCTTTCACCGATCTGCGTATGCGGGAAACCGATCGCGGCGGCTTTGTTGAGATTGTCGATCACTTGGCTATAAAGGCGATTGCGGTTGATCGTGAGCGACTCGAAATAGCCCTCATCGAGCAAGGGGCGGACGATATGCGCCATATAATATTGGGCGGTTTCAAGGGTCAGGAAAATAGGGGGTTGGTCAGGGTTGGCGAAGCCAGCTGCTTCAGCAGCAAGGGGCCAAAAAAGATCGACCATGCGACGGGCAAGACCGCCAACTGTGGCGAGGGTCACTTGTCCCCCCGCTCCGATTTCGGGGCTTTGGAGAAGCTCTTGATATGGTTCTTGAAGGGTGCGCTGGGGCGTGAGGACGAGAATGCTCTCGCCATAAACGCCCTGCTCAAGAAGATAGCGCATTCGCTCCACGCCGACGGTGGTCTTTCCGCAGCCAGAGGGGCCGGAGAGGAAGATGCGGGTGTCGAAGGGCGCGGTGATGATGTCTTGTTGGGATTGAGTGAGTTTCATATGTTTTATCTGTTATCTATAAGCCCAGAGCGTTTTTTAAGCCAGTAGCCAGTAAGAGGAACTAAGATAATGAAGATTACCCAAAGCTAATCCCCTCTAGGAGCCAGTCGAGCCAATAGACTTCTTTACGAGGGGATGCGATTAAAAAACCAAGAATTATTACTGCGGGAATGGAGTACTTTATCCGAGACCTTGGCCCGAAGAAAGCGGTCACTCCTGAGAAAAGGAATAAGATGATAATAAGAAGAAAATTTAGAAGTGGTAGCCAAGAATTCATTTTTAGAGGGTATAGGAAGAGATGGGCTTTGTCAAGTTGTATAATAGAGCTAAATAAAAAGAATGACAGAGCCTTACCCATAAAGGAGTTCTGATGAAAAAACTAGGTGTGCTCACTGGCGGCGGCGATGCCCCCGGGTTGAATGCCGTTATCCGCGCGGTGGTTAAGACCGCCATCCGTAGCTACGATTGCGAAGTAATCGGTTTTCGCGATGGTTTTGACGGTTTTCTAAATCCCAATGGCGGTATCCCGCTCGGGCGTGAAGAAGTGCGTGGCATTTTGCCGCGCGGTGGTACGATCCTAGGGACGGCAAACCGCGGCAATCCCTTTGCACGTGAAGTCATGCGTGACGGCAAAATAGTTGTTGAAGATATCTCGGATGAAGTCGTGGCGGCCATTGAAAAACAAAAATTGGATGGTTTGATCGTCATCGGCGGGGATGGGACTCTGCATATCGGGAAGGAACTCTTCAAGAAAGGGGTGCCTGTGATCGGTGTGCCGAAGACCATCGACAACGACGTCGGCGGGACCGAAGTCACCTTTGGGTTTGATACCGCGCTGGAAACAGCGACCGAGGCGATAGACAAACTCCACACGACCGCAGAATCCCATCATCGGGTGATGGTACTCGAACTGATGGGGCGCGATGCAGGGTTTATCGCCCTCCACGCAGGCGTTGCCGGCGGCGCGGATGTGATCCTGATCCCTGAAATCCCATTTAGCTATGAATCTGTTGTCAAAAAGATATTGCGCCGCGTCGAAGTTGGACGTCCTTTTAGTATCTTGGCTGTTTCAGAAGGTGCTAAACCAATTGATGGGAAGCCAATTTTCTCGCGCGGCGGGAATGAGATTTATGTCCCGCGTTTGGGCGGAATCGCGCAACAGGTCGGGCAATACGTGGAAGAGAATACCGAGCAAGAGACACGTGTAACCGTACTGGGACATATTCAGCGCGGTGGCTCACCAACTCCCTTTGATCGTTGGCTTGCCACACGCTATGGGGCCGCTGCCACGCGCCTAGCTGCAGAAGGTGGGTTTGGAAAAATGGTCGCACTCCGTTACGGAGAAGTTGTAGACATTAGCCTTGCCGAAGCGTTGGATGTTCCCAAACGCGTAAATATCAAAGGCGATGCCGTCCGCACCGCGCGAAATTTAGGGATTTGCCTGGGGGACGATGAGTGGTAAATTGACGCAAAAGACTTAAAGGGAAAAGCCGTCCATTTGGACGGCTTTTCTTTATGCGTGCGACGGCATCCTTATCGAAGATCGAGGAGGGATGCCGCCGCACTAAGTTTGGAACTATCACTCATGGGCACCACCTCCTCTTCTAGTAGGATTGCAATGTAGGGCAGATTGAACTGCGTGACAAAAGTATGGCATATATTTTTGCGAAAGTCAAATGAGAGAAAATTTATTTTCAAGCAATAGCTATCTTGAAGAAATAGTCTAATAGTGAGTGTTGCCACGCTCGATAAACCCCGCTCGCAATGATAAATTAGCAATGCTCACCAAGTTCGGTGTGACTATTGAAGCTGCTTCATGCAGGGCGATTGCATCTAAATACCAACGGCTAATATCTTGCAGAGGTAGTCATTATTCCAAGCGGCTTGCAGTTGCTTGGCATGAAGACCACCTTTTGCAGTTTTCTCTTGTTTGAGTAAATTGAGAG
>Ga0209361_1002392_pt1 | contig 10118 bp, 10 predicted proteins | sample SaaInlV_200m_DNA_3_FD_184657 | JGI IMG/M metagenome (GOLD analysis project Ga0209361, IMG submission 184657) | Marine microbial communities from expanding oxygen minimum zones in the Saanich Inlet - SI037_S4LV_200m_DNA (SPAdes) (version 2) | ecosystem: Environmental > Aquatic > Marine >... | reverse complement strand
GGTCATTAATCTTACAGAGGGGGATAGAGGGGCTCAACTTGCATTTTTCAGTGGAGCAAAGAGTAAATTAGGCTTCCCAGTTAGAAAAGGACTATTCTCTAAAATTAAGATATTTGACAAGTTGGGTGATGATAAAAAATGGCAACACACTGTTGAAAAAGATCTTCAATTTATCAATTTACTTGGTCATAAGATTATTAATAAGGAAGTAAAAATTTATTGGCCGGATAAGGCGGAGCAAGAAGTAGATAAAATTCTTGCAGATAATAATATTGATCAGTTTGTGCATATTCATCCTGTTTCTCGCTGGATGTTTAAATGCTGGGAAGATGATCGTATGGCTAAAGTTATTGATTATATTCAGAAAAATAAAGATATCAAGGTTATTATTACAGGTGCGCCAGTAAAAAAAGAATTAGATAGAATTGATAAAATATTAGAGCTTTGTAAAACTAACCCTATTAATTTATCAGGTGCATTAACATTAAAACACTTAGCCTGTTTATCTTCAAAAGCAAAGCTATTTTTTGGCGTGGATACTGCTCCGATGCACATGGCTGCCGCTACCAATACACCAGTTATTGCTTTATTTGGCGCGAGCTTTCCAGTTATTTGGGGTCCTTGGAATAACGATAGCGACAAGGTATCATTTCAAGATAAAGATGGTTTTCAAACAAATGACTTGCATTATGTGATATCTAATATGAATCACGAAATTTTTTATATAGATCAGATTAAAAAGACTCGAGGAATGAATTTAATCACCTTAAAACAAAACAAAGATGCATTTTTTGAGATTTTAAAAAATATAGAATAATGAGAGCTAAAAAAATAGTAATTAGTTACTTTTTTCATGATGATTCAATACCTTTAGGAGTCGCATTAGCGAATGCATTTAGAAAAAATGGATTTCAAGTGGCTACTTTTCACAGCCAAGATGAGCATACTTTTTGGCCTTTTTTGAAGCATATTAATAAACTAATTAAAGTTTTTTCTGGAAAAAATATTGATATTACGCAAGGAACTAGGTTTAATAATCAGACGTATCGAGAAGTACAATTAGAGAGGCTTGTCAATAAGTTTGATCCAGATATCTTGCTAGTAATAAGGGGTAATAGTTATTCTAAAGGCATGCTTCAGTCAATAAAAAAAACACACCCAGGGATAGATACTATTGGTTGGTGGGTCAAAGACCCGCGTAATGATAATCAACTGATTAATGATGCAAAATTGTATAATCATTATTTTTGTATGCATAAAGATGGCTATACTGCTAATAGTGGTATAGAACACTTACCCGCTCTTGGAGTGTATTCAGACTTATATCGTAAACTTCATCAACGACTTGAGATAAATTTGTCTACAGATATTTGCTTTGTTGGCGGGCAATTTCCAAGAAGAAAAAAGTATATTACTAGTTTAACTAGCTTAGAATTAGAAATTTATGGCCCTGGATGGAGAAAAGGTAAAGATGCATTTAATCGAGATTTGTCACAATGTATTAAAAAGTCATTTATTTGGGGGGAGGATTTGGTTGAACTATACAACAATTCAAAAATAGTTCTTAATATTTCTCAATGGAGCCCCAATAAGAGAAGTGGTCAAAATCTCCGTTTGTTTGATGTCCCTTCTTGTGGCGCTTTTTTATTAACTGACTACTCAGAAGAGTTGTTAGATTTTTTTGAGCCAGGGGTTGAAATTGAAACATTTGAAAGTCCGGAAGAGTTGTCAGATAAAGTTAAATACTATTTAAGTCATCCAGTAGAGCGTGAAAAAATTGCAAGAAGGGGATATGAAAAATCTCTAGAATTACCGAGTTATTCTGACAGAGTCCAGCAGATTATTAAAAGTATAGAAGGGTGATTAATGAAAATAATTAATGAAAAATTGATAGAAGAGTTGGGAAGTGGCAAAGGTATAAAGCTGCACTTAGGAAGTGGTCCCGTTGTCAAAAAAGGGTTTTATAATTTAGACTTGTTCGCTTTAGATTCGATAGATATTGTTGCTGATATGAATCAACCATTTGAATTGATACCAGATAATTCGGTCACTTGTATTTTTACATCACACGCTTTGGAGCATGTGAGGAATCTTCAAGGACTAATGAAAGAAATATCCAGAATTTGCATAAGTGGTTCTAAAATAACTATTATTGTTCCGCATTTTTCAAATCCTTATTACTATTCAGATCCAACCCATGTCAGGCCATTTGGCCTGTACTCTATGAGCTACTTTTTAGACCAAAAACACCAGCCATTTAAAAGGAAAGTGCCATCATATTACACAAGCACTGAATTTAAATTACTTGAAACTCAATTTTATTTTTATAGGACGTCTTTAATAGACCGGATTTTAGTGCCTTTGGTACGCTATATGGTTAATTTTAATATTTCAACTCAAGAGTGCTTTGAACGAAGATGGTCCTGGTTATATCCAGCATGGCAGATTAAATATGTTTTACGTGCAAAATAGATTGTTTTTTAGTATTAGAAATGCCATAATTTTATGAGAAAAATTTTTTTTATTAGGGCTAATAAAACCAAATATGGGGGAGCGGAAAATTATTTATTTAGGCTATCTAAAGCATTAAATGATAGAGAAATTCATCATCAAATTGTGAATTCTAGATGCCCTAAATTTCTACCATCATGGCTAAGGGTTGTTTTATTTTCGATGCAAGTATGTTTTAAAAAAAGTAACAGATTTTATTTTTCATTAGAAAGGATATCTTGCCCTGATATATATAGGGCAGGGGATGGTGTGCACAAGGCTTTTTTGGCCGTAGAAAGAAAGTCAAAGCTTAATCCCCTACATCCTGTTTATCTTTTTTTAGAGAAGCGTTGCTTTAATAATGCAAAATGTATTATTGCCAATTCTTATATGATAAAAAATGAAATTGTTAATATTTACGATATTAATCCAGAAAAGATTGACGTGGTTTATAATGGCGTTGAGTCAAAAAAGGTTGATTATCAAAGTTCTTTTAACAGGCTGTCTAAAGAGTTCAATATAAGGAAGAATACTCCAATATTATTGTATGTCGGTAGTGGTTTTAAAAGAAAGGGTGTTGAGGAATTTTTAGAGATCATTGGTAAGCTCGAAGTTAAAAATATTCGAGCGTTTGTAATAGGAAAAGAAAAGAATATTGAACACTATAAACAGCTCTCTAAAGATTTAAAAGTTGATAAAAATGTGATATTTACAGGGCCTAGGACTGATGTGGACGACTTCTATGTAGTTAGTGATTTTTTCATTCTTCCGACACACTATGAGCCCTTTTCTAATGTTGTTATAGAGGCAATGAGTTTCAATAATGTCGTGTTTACTACTAGTCAAAATGGTGCAAGTGAAATTTTAGATAAGGAGTATGTAATGGAAAACTCAAAAGATTATTCGATTGTGAAGAAAATTAACGAGTTGATTAGTAATACCCAACGGCTTGAAGAAGTTAAATATAGTAATAAACTAATCTCAAAAGAGTTTTCGATTGAACGTAATTTAGAGCAAACTTTATCAGTAATTAAAAAATCTATTTGAGATGCTTAGGGAGTAAATTGGTTAGTATAAATAATAAACATGGATGGCTAGGATGGTGGCCTAAGGCAGGCGTCAAGGCAATCTTAGACCCTGAAAATGCTAGGATTACCGAATTTTTGATAGAGCAAAACTCAATGCTATCTCGGAACTCTTTGTTGTTAGATGCAGGCGCGGGTCAGTGTCCATATAAATATATTTTTAAAGATTTGAATTATCAATCAACTGATATGCCGAACGGGTTTTATGAGCAACCACATGATTTTGAGTGCGAATTGCACGATATGCCTAAAGACGACGGTAGTTATGATGTCGTTGTGTTGACACAAGTTTTGGAGCATGTCCCTAATCCTGAAGCTGTGTTGCTTGAAATTTGCAGAGTGCTTAAGCATAATGGGAAATTGTTGCTTAGCGTTCCTTTGAATGGCCCCTTGCATGGAGAGCCATGGCATTATTTTCAGTTTACCCATTATGGTCTTGATCAATTAGCTCAAAAAACTGGATTTAAGGTTATTGAGATAGAAAAAGTTGGCGGTGCATTTTGGTTAATGGGCAAAAGGTTGCCAGTCGCTTTTAGTAAGCTTCTAAAACAGTATGATCCATTTAGGGCAAAAAAGAGAAATCAGAGTCTTTTATTTTGTATATTCATGACTTTACTGTTATTACCAACTTGGTTTGTTTTATACCTTCCTAGTGCGTATATTATTCGTCCTTTGTTTTATTGGATGGACTACCTAGATCAAGAAAAAAGTTTTACAACAGGATACACGGCGATTTTTTCCAAGATTAATAATGAAAATATTAATTGAACTCCCCACTTGGCTAGGTGATTGCGTTATGGCAACGCCGGCGATTGAAAATATCGTAAATTTTGATAATGATGCCCAAATCACCTTTATTGGTTCATTTGCAGCGATTGAAGCGCTTAAAAATCATCCAAAAGTGGTAAAAACAGGGGTTTTAAGTAAAAAATATTGGGATTTAGTTAGAATTTCACAAGAATTGGGTTATTTTGATTTGTTCATCTCATTTCGAAGTTCAGCTCGATCAAAATTTCTGAAATTTCTGATATCAGCTAAAAACAAGCATCAATTCGATAAAAATAAGTATATAAATCACCATCAAGTAGAAAAATACAACAATTTTTTAAATGATTCTCTTAACACTAATTTTCCTGCAGGAAAATTAGTGTTACATGCTAATAATTCAAAGTTAAACATTAAGTATTCATTATTGCCAATACTTGGTATCAATCCTGGCGCTTCTTATGGCAGCGCTAAGCGCTGGTATCCGCAGGAGTTTGCCAAAGTGGCGAGTGAATTATCAGACCAGTATGATATTGTGATTTTTGGCGGGCCGAGTGAGGCGGATATCGCTGGTGATATTGAAAAATCATTGATTGAAAAAGGTGTTGATAATTATCAAAATCTAGCCAGTAATACAACTATTCCAGAGCTAATTAGGCATATTTCAAGGCTTGATTTATTCATCACAGGTGATAGTGGCCCGATGCATGTGGCGGCCGCTTTTGAAGTGCCGACGGTGGCAATTTTTGGCCCCACTAAAGATGATGAAACATCACAATGGATGAATGAAAAAAGCAGTATTTTAAAGAAAAATATTGACTGTCAGCCCTGTATGAAGCGAACCTGCCCTCTGGGGCATCACGATTGTATGAATTTAATCAAAGCAGCTGATGTTTTGCAATCCATAAAGAGTTTAAGCTCAAATTAAACTTATTGTAAAGTATCATCTGTTTACACAACTTACAACTTACAACTTACAACTTATGGCGAATGATTTTTTATCTAAGTGGATTAATTTTTGGATTTTTTTATTTAGTGTAACAGTGTTGTCATATTCAGGACATGGTGGTCAATCAGCCATTGTGCTAATGTTAACCATGTTTTTTGTTGCTATTGTAAAGCGCAAAGAGTCGATAGACTTCGTTTTATGCAAAGAAGAAAAAATATTTGCATACCTGGTGTTTGTATTTTGGCTTTTGCAACTCTTTGGCATCCTTTACCAGCCTGAAGGTTATGAATTTGAAAGTGCTAGAGCGCAATTAAAATCATTCGACTATCCAATGCGTTGGCTGTTACTGTTACCTGTTTTTTTCCTATTAAGGCGCTACCTTGTGGATTGGCGAGTAATGGCTATTGGCATGAGTATGGGTGTATTTATCTCTGTTGCGATTGCAACGTATCAAGTGTATGTATTGGGCGTAGATAGAGCTTTCGGTGCCTCTAATCATCCTATCCCATTTGCAGAGTTAATGGTGGCCGCCGATTTATTGTTATGGATGCTAATGATTTATGCCTGGAACCATGGTAACAAGGTCATCTCATTTATCTTATTGGTTGCAAGTTTGGCAGGGTTTTACGGATCCTTACTCTCAGTCACTAGAGGTGCTTGGCTTGCCTATATATTTATGATTTTAATTTGGTTACTCTACATATTTAAAAAAAGTTTTTCAGACAGGCGGCATCTCTTATCAACACCAATTGTTGCTAGATTATTGTTAGCAGTGCTGGTTTTTTACGCAGTTTCACAAACTGATCAGTATCATGTATTAAAGTCTAGAACGACAAGCACTATTGATAATTTATCAAGAGTTGATTACAACTCTGCAACAGGATATAGACTAATAATTTATCAAGATGCTTTTAAGGTAATTAAGCAACATCCATTTGGAATTGGTACAAATAATTTTTTAGCCATCAAACAATCGAATGACAAAACCTATAAACATGCTCATAATGAGTTAATTAACCTGTGGGTTGAAAATGGCATACAGGGCGTTATAATTTTCTTATTACTATTAGGATATGCATTTAAAGTTTTCTATAAAAATCTCAATCATGCTAATGATTTAGTGAGTGTTTACGCTGCCTGCGGCCTAATGTTGATTGTAAGTTATATGATTTTCGGCTTTTCTCAGGCGATATTTAGCCATCATCAAACTTTGATATTTTTTATTTTTTATCTTTATTTTTTTATTGCACAGATTTTTGCTATCAAGAGGCAAAATATTTAATTTTATAAGATTCCAAGTCTTTCACCTTGGTAACTACCATCCTTGACCCGGTCGCACCAAACAGTACTTTCTAAATACCACTCAACAGTTTTACGAATACCTGTTGCAAAAGTTTCATCTGGAGTCCAATTTAATTCTTTATCGATCTTGGTAGCATCTATAGCATATCTAACATCATGTCCTGCTCTATCACCCACATAGGTAATAAGCTGCTCATACTTATCGATACCATCAATCTTACTTGGCACTAACTCATCTAAGATACTACATACAGTTTTAACAACCTCAATGTTTTGAAGTTCATTATGCCCACCAATATTGTATGTTTCACTAATCTTACCGGTTAATGCTACATGCAATAACGCTCTTGCATGATCATCAACATAAAGCCAGTCACGTATTTGCTTACCATTGCCGTAGATTGGTAAATCCTTACCTTCTAATACATTAAGAATAATCAAAGGAATAAGCTTTTCAGGGAATTGATAGGGTCCATAATTATTAGAGCAATTTGTAATTAGCGTTGGCAAGCCAAAAGTTCGCTGCCATGCGCGCACTAGATGATCAGAACTTGCTTTTGCTGCTGAATAAGGTGAGCTTGGTGCGTATGATGTTTCTTCAGTAAATAGATCATCCGTACCTTCTAAATCGCCATAGACTTCATCAGTAGACACATGGTGGAATTTAAAATTATCTTTCTTGTCACCATCTAGATTGGACCAATAATCTCTAGCCTCCTCAAGTAGTGCATAAGTGCCAACAATATTAGTCTGAATGAATTCACCAGGACCATCAATTGATCTATCCACATGTGATTCAGCAGCCAAATGCATCACAATGTCTGGCTGATGTTCGTTAAAAACACGTTTAATCTCAGCAGCATTGCAGATATCTACTTGTTCAAAGGCGTATCTTGCATCATCCTCAATAGACTCTAAGGATTCCAAATTACCTGCATAAGTCAGCTTGTCGACGTTAACAACGCTATGCTCAGTGTTGTTAATAATGTGACGAATAACAGCCGATCCAATAAAGCCTGCGCCTCCAGTAATCAATAGTTTCTTTGAAGTCATTGTTGTTCCTTTAAAATTGTGATGCAAGATTCAAGAGATTTGCTCCAGTCTAAGATGTCTATGTCAAATCTATGAGATATTTTATCTTTATTCATTAAGGTATTTTTCGGTCTTTTAGCAGGTGTTGGGTATTGTTCTGTTGTTATAGGGCTAACGCTACATTGGATGCCCGACAATTCAAAAATTTCTTTAGCAAATTCATACCAACTTATCTCGCCCATATTTGAATAATGATAGACCTGTGTTTCTTGTCCTACCTCTTTAAATGCTTTATTTTGCATAGTGTCTAAAATTGCATTTGCCAAATCAGTTGCATAAGTAGGTGAACCTATTTGATCGCTCACTACATTTAATTCGTCTCGTTCTTTTCCCAACCTTAGCATGGTTTTAACAAAGTTATTACCGTACTCAGAATACACCCAGCTGGTCCTAATGATAATAGCATTAGTTGGCATGATTTCTTGTAGTGCTTTTTCTCCAGCTAATTTAGTCTTGCCATATACATTAATAGGGTTGGTTTCGTCAGTTTCCGCGTAAGGTTTATCGCTTTCTCCATCAAATACATAATCGGTAGAAACGTGAATTAATTTGGCTTGTTGTGTTTTGGCAATCTGGGCTAATTGTTCTACTGCTAAGTGATTGATCTGATTAGCAAGTACCGCTTCTTCTTCTGCCTTATCAACAGCAGTATGAGCCGCGCAATTGACGATGATATCAAAATTGTTTTGGTTAAAATAGCTAATAATATTATCAGCGCCACTTAAGTCTAGCTCTTCTCTGCCAACAAAAACAAAGTCATTAGTTTGTTCGGTATTGGCAACAAGCTTATGAATAGATTTTCCTAGTTGACCATTTTTACCGGCAATAAGTATCCTCATAATTTTTGACTATTCAAACAGATTTTTAGCATTCGCTAAAGTTGGATGAACTTTGTCCTTGTCTGAGAGTTGTAAGGAATTTAATGGCAATTGCCAATCAATTGCTAGATCTTTATCATTAAAAGCAATCCCTCTATCATGTTCAGGTGCATAATAATTATCTGTTTTGTAGGCAAAAGTGGCACTGTCACTTAAGACGATAAAGCCATGAGCAAAACCGTGCGGCACAAATAGTTGATGTTTATTTTCTGCTGTGAGCTCTACAGCCACATGTTGGCCAAAGGTAGGGCTAGACTTGCGTATATCAACAGCCACATCCAATACACTACCTTCGATTACTCTTACTAGTTTGGCTTGAGTGTGGGGAGGTAGTTGATAATGTAGTCCACGCAATACACCTTTAATAGATTTTGATTCATTATCTTGGATAAAATTAACTTGATATCCAATAGCTTTTTCAAACAGATCTTGCCTAAAGGTTTCTATAAAGAAGCCACGATTATCACCATGTATAGTGGGTTCAATCAGTACTACATCATGGATTGATTGAGGGGTAAACTTCAAATCACTTCCTCTGCACGCTTAAGTAGATATTGGCCATACTGATTCTTAGCCAAGGGTTGAGCTAGCTCTATGAGTTGCTCTTTAGCAATGTAACCCTGTTCAAAGGCAATTTCTTCAATACAGGCCACTTTTAAGCCTTGTCTTCTTTCTATAGTTTCAATAAAAGTCGAAGCCTCTAATAAGCTCTCGTGTGTGCCCGTATCCAGCCAAGCATAGCCTCTGCCCATAAGCTCAACGGTTAAGCGTTCTTCACTTAAATACATTTGGTTCACGGTGGTGATTTCTAACTCACCCCTGTCAGATGGAATAACTTCAACTGCTTTTTTAACCACATCATTTGGATAAAAATATAACCCTGTAACTGCGTAGTTGCTTTTAGGATTTGCTGGCTTCTCTTCAATACTAAGCGCTTTACCAGTGGCATCAAAATCAACCACACCATAACGTTCAGGATCATGTACGTGGTAGCCAAATACTGTTGCCATATTTTTATCTTTAGCATTTGAGACAGCGTTAGCCAGCATATCAGTCATGCCGTGACCATAGTAAATATTATCACCTAAGATTAAGCAAGCATCGTCATCACCAATAAAATCTTTACCTAAGATAAATGCTTGGGCCAAACCATCAGGAGAAGGCTGCACAATGTATTCAAACTTCATGCCAATATCAGAGCCATCACCCAAAAGCTGCTCAAATCTTGGTAGATCTTCAGGGGTGGAGATAATAAGTACTTCTTGAATACCAGCAAGCATCAATACTGACAAAGGATAGTAAATCATCGGCTTATCGTAAATTGGCATAAGCTGTTTTGATACACCTTTGGTAAGAGGGTATAGGCGCGTGCCTGAACCGCCAGCTAGAATAATACCTTTCATAATTTATTCCTTAAATTCTTCGTCAATTAAATGGCAAATAGTATGTCCAATCACAATATGCATTTCTTGAATGCGTGGCGTGTCTTCGGCAGGAATTATCAAATTAACATCACACAGATTATTCATCTCACCGCCATCTCGCCCACTAAAGCCA
>Ga0209361_1002385_pt1 | contig 10134 bp, 10 predicted proteins | sample SaaInlV_200m_DNA_3_FD_184657 | JGI IMG/M metagenome (GOLD analysis project Ga0209361, IMG submission 184657) | Marine microbial communities from expanding oxygen minimum zones in the Saanich Inlet - SI037_S4LV_200m_DNA (SPAdes) (version 2) | ecosystem: Environmental > Aquatic > Marine >... | reverse complement strand
ACCCCAAAATGGTGAGTGGATGCAACCAAGATCGGCACCCGGATACGTCGAGCACTCTTGCCAACTGTCCTATTGGTCGGCATAGTCACATTTTGAAGCTTCATTTGAGGGGATAAACCGGGTTTTACAGAAATACAGCAACATCTATGGTGAAGATGAACCGGAGGATAATAACAAAGTCGAGTATGGCGTACTCAAGGAACAGGGGATCGATATCATTCACGTGAGCCAGTTTCTGAAAGATTTTGATCTGGGCGTTAAAACGGATCAGAAGGTCACCTACCATGACCCCTGTGATCTGGGCCGGCACTGCGGTATTTACGAGGAACCCCGACAGATTATCGGGCGGTTTGCCCCCAACTTTGTGGAAATGAGACATAAACCGGGCCGATGCCCTCTGCTGCGGCGCCGGGGGCGGAGTACGCGGCGCTTTTGCCAAGAACTCCATTGCCATGGCTCGAAGACGTCTGGCAGAAGTGGAAGAGGTCGGTGCTGAAGTGGCTTTGACGGAGTGTAATTCCTGCGTGCACAATTTGAACAACGCCAAACTGAGGGCGCAGAAATTCAAAATTTATACCACGGCGCAATTTTTGAACCAGCTTCTCGAAGGGTCCTGATCAAACAGACACTGATTATTTGGAGGAAGTACTATGAATTCCGGTGATTGGGTGATAACCGCACTGCCTGCCATGCGCAGGGTTCAGCAGCGGTTTGAAAGTGCCCCAGCAGTTCAGGTATTAGATGAAATAGGCCGGGAATGGCAGCATATTCAAAGCGGTCTCAATCTGCCTTCAGGGTCAAAAATAGCCATCGATGTCGGCAGCCGGGGGATCAGCAATCTCTCTCTTGTGGTGCAGGCGGTTGCGGATCGGCTAAAAGAAGCGGGTTATGATCCGTTTATAATCCCCGCCATGGGTTCCCATGGCGGTGCCACGGCGGAAGGGCAGATGGCGGTGCTGCATCATCGGGGTATTACAGAAGAGAGTGTGGGCGTACCGGTAAGGGCCACCATGGATGTTATCCCCATCCCATGGGTGAGGTGAACGGCATTCCGCTCTTCCTGGACCGAATGGCCCATGATGCCGACGGTATTGTACTTATTAACCGGATTAAACCCCATACCAACTTCATCGGCCTCACCGAAAGCGGTATCATCAGGATGATGGCCATCGGTCTGGGAAATCGGGTAGGAGCCGAACATTATCATCGACTGGCGGTTGTCAAATCCCAGTATGAGATCATCAGCTCCGCGGGCAAGGCGCTTCTGGATAAAAGTCCGTTTCTGTTCGGGGTATGCCTTCTTGAAAATCAGGACCATGAAACGGCGCGGGTCAAAATGGCTCTGGGTCATGAAGTGGAGCGTATAGAAAGTTAACTCCTTAAGACAGCACGTGACTGGCTGCCGACCTTACCCCTGGACGAAATTGATCTTCTCATCATCGACGAGATGGGAAAAGATATCAGCGGCGAAGGGATTGATCCATGTGTGGTTGGGCGGGATGTCTGTGCTTATGGGGTGGAACGCCCATGGTCGAAGGTCACTCGAATTTTCGTAAGAGATTTAACGGAAGGGAGCGATGGGAGTGGCCTTGGGATCGGTCAGGCGGATTTTACCACCTGGCGCCTGCTGGACAAGATGGATGTTGATGTGACCCTGGTGAATGCCATTACCGCCTGCTGTCCGGAATCGGCCAAGATTCCCTTGTCGTTTCAAACCGACCGGGAAGCCATTGATGCTGCCCTGAAAACCCTGCGACCCTACCATCGGGAAGACATCCGTATTGTCCACATCAAGAACACACTTGAATTGACAAATCTAATGGTCTCTGTGGGGTGCCTCGATTTCTTCAAAGGAAAAGAAAGTCCAATGATAGATGAAGCGGAGGTGGGATTGGAATTTGACAGTTCAGGAAATCTGATATCCGGTTTATTTGACCAGAAAATCAGAGGTTAATCGGAAAAAGCTAATTATGGATCAATAAGTTTGTGTCCATCCACGAATGAGAAAATTTGTTCGAGTTCAAGGAATGAGAAAATTTTAACCGCAGGAATATACAGAAATATTTCGAGGACTAAAATTTGAGCCTGACGCAGAAATCGGGCAAATTAGCCATTTGTGGATGGACACAAGTTAAACGTTGAAAAGGGTGAAAAAATGGAAAATAACCAAACCGTTAAAGACCTGATTAAAAAAGCGTACGATCTGGGATTTGAATACGAAAAGGTTTATCGGGGTTGTTCACAGGCGGCGCTGGGCGCCATTTATGATACCTTGAATATAAAGGACGATGGTGTTTTTAAGGCCGCCACCGGATTTGCAGGGGGCGGGGGGCTGTGCGGTGTCAGTGTCTGTGGCGGTTATGCGGCGGGCGTTCTGGCCATCAGTCAGCTTCTGGGTCGTGAACGGTCCAACTTCAAGGATCCGGAAGGGGTACGGTTTGAAAATTTCAGACTGGTAAGGGAGTACACTCTGAAATTTCTGGAAGATCTGGGTTCCATTATCTGTCGCGATGTTCAGATCAAAAAATTTGGAAGACCGTACTATATCTCTGATAAAGACGAATTCGATAAATTTGAAGAAGCCGGTGGCCACCGGGACAAATGTACCGATGTTGTGGGCAGGTCCACGCGAATTGCTGTACAGTTTATTCTGGAAAACGGTCTGCTGGATTTGCCCTTTGATGCGCCGGCTGAATAGTTTTTTTGGTTGAAAAGATCCCCGTTCCTTTGAAAGCAAACGCATTCAAAGAAAACGGTTTTTATGGTTATAGGATTCTTCATAGTGAAAGATAGACCTTTAATTACGCTCAATAATATTTCCGTCCGTTTGTATGACAGACTTTATCTTAGGAATACTTCCTGGGAAATCAGGGCCAATGAAAACTGGGCCATTGTAGGCCCCAATGGATCGGGAAAGACGACCCTGGCCAAGGCCCTTTTCCGCCGTGTTCCGGTGGTCAGAGGATCCGTTGTTCATCATGTGAGCAATTCCAATGGAGATGGAAATACGCTAGAATTGCTGCCGGTGGGATATGCGTCTCCGGAACTGTTTCGTGAAATTTTCGAGCGCGAGTTGTTGGAAGAGAGCTTCCGGGATTTCAGCGGCCGCATAGATGAAAAGACCACACCGAGGGATATTGTTGCCAGAGGCATGGATAAAAATGAAACCGATTCGATTGCATTCGAAAACCGGTTACTGCATCTGGCCGACAAAATGGGCATCAGGCGTATCCTGGATCGTGATATTTGTGGCGTCTCTTCGGGGGAGCTTTGCAAGGTGATCATTGTACGGGCTCTCATGGGAAAACCGAAACTTCTCATATTGGATGAACCATTTAACGGTCTGGATGGACGTTCCCGAAAATCATTGATGGAAAACCTGAACGATCTTTTAGAGAGCGGTGTGCGGTTGATACTGATCACCCACCGTTTTGAGGAGATCCTGCCCGGAATTAGCCATGTTCTCCACATAAATAACGGCGAAATATGTTCTGCGGGAAAGAAAGAGGCGGTTCTTTGTTCAACGGGCATGACAAACGGAGTGAAACAAAAAAACCGGTCTTTACCGTTTGTTAAATTGCCTGATTTACCGTCTTCACAACAGGGAAGGGCTTCAGAGCCTGAGGTTGGATTTTTACAAAATGCCCCGTCGCTTATTGACATGCATCATGTAACAGTTCGCTATGGGGATACGGTGGTACTGGATGATTTCAGCTGGTGCGTTAAAGCCGGTGAAAACTGGTTGATTTTAGGTGAAAACGGAGCAGGGAAATCGACCGTTTTAAAACTGATTATAGGTGACAATCCCCAAGTGTATTCCAATCATGTCCATGTGCTCGGCAGGAAAAGGGGTGTCGGTACCAGCATATGGGAGGTCAAAAAAAAGATCGGGTTGGTTTCAACGGAATTTCAGGCCAGATATCCAAAAGATGTTCCAGTGTTTAAGGTGGTTTGTTCAGGATTCTATGATTCCATGGGGCTCTATCGCCCGTGCAGTAAGGATCAGCGTAATACAGCCATGGAATGGATCACAACATTGGGTATCGAAGATCTGGTGGATTATCCTTTCGGTCGGCTTTCCTATGGCCAGCGTAAATTAACCCTCATTGCTCGTGCCTTGGTCAAAGCACCGACGTTGCTGTTCCTGGATGAGCCCTGTGATGGTTTAGATAAAGCCAATCGTCAAAAAATTCTGGACATGATAGAATATATCGGCCGACACACGCACACCAGGCTGGTCTATGTGACGCATCATGAAGATGAAATTCTACCCTGTATTACCCACAGATTGATCCTTCGACAAGGAAAAATTTTGGAGTCCGGAAAAATCTGTTGAATACGGACGATAGCTGAAAATCATTTGTCATTCACCTTGTGTTTCCCTATTGGCCGAAGAGAAGGCAATGAATAGAAGCGCATTTCCCTCCCCAACATTCGTGGCCTGATGGGGTATCCCTTCGGGAACGGTAATGGTATCCCCTTTCCGAAGCATCACTTCTCCATCCTCGATGGTATGGGAAATGGTGCCTTCCATAACCACCAGCACCTCTTCGCAGTTGGGATGACTGTGCCGGGGATTTTGCTGACCCGGAAGCAGAAGACACTGGCCTACCGTCAACCCTTTGGCGTTTCCGAGGGCCTCACTGGCATTCCACGTTAACCCGCCCCATTCAGCTTCCATTTTTCCACGTTTGGCCGCGGGCAAAACCTTAATCCGTTCCATAATCATTTCTCCTTATTGGAATCACTTCTTTTCAGGCATCAAGGCCAGGAAAGAGGATTGCAGGGGATCCTTGTTGATAAACCGGCCGATCCACTCCTGGCCCGAAGCGGAAGCCGCGGCTTCACCAAAGAGACGGGCATCGTTTTCAAGCCCTTTCACAAAACCGTTTTCATAACCGAATTGCATGGCTTGAAGCGTCTTTCCTGCAGCGTATTCCCTGGCAAGCTTTATATCCTTTGCTGTTTCGGCATCAGGTGGTGAGGCGGCCAAGAACCCCCGCGCCATCTCCGTATTTAAAAGCGCGTCCAGTTCCTCTTTTTGCTCCGCGGCAATTTGATCCCACTTTCTGGCGCCCAACCGAATTTCCCCTTTCATATGCCGGCGCGCCCCCTTAAAAGCCCGGGTCAGCGCCATTGAGGCGGGTGCAAAGGCATCCGCCAGACCCAGGTCAACGGCCTTCCGGGGACCAATGGACTCCCCGTTAATGCACATTTCAGCCGCTTTTAAGGGACCCACAAGCCTGGGCAGCCGCTGCATTCCGCCATAGCCGGGGAAAATGCCCAGTTTGACCTCAGGCTGTCCCAGAAGGGCGTTCTGTGTGACAATACGATAATGGGCACTCATGGCCAGTTCATTACCCCCGCCCAGGGCAAATCCGTCGATCAGGGCGATGACCGGAATGGAAAGGTTTTCCATATCCGAGAGCACGCTGATATTCCCGGCGGCAATACGGGCCACACCCTTGGCGGTATTCCCATGGAACTCGGTGACGTCGGCGCCTGCGCCGAATGCCCGGCCGGCCCCCCGAAGGATGATGGCCCCAACCGGTTTTCCCAGAAGCGTACCATCCGCTTTCACTTCCTCCATCACAGCACCCAGCTGCTCCACCAGATCGTGGTTCAAGGCGTTCAGGGCATCGATCCGTTTCAGGGTGATAATGCCCACCTCATTGCACAAATGGACATCCAGGTACTCATGGGCATCGGGCCGCGCCTTTTTGAGGGTTTCCCCCAGAAAAGCGGATTCGTATTCTGCTATGGAACGGCCTGCCCGATCCGCCTGAACCAGGGCCACCCCTTTGGGTTTTTGCATGGCGCCGTCCAACATTTTCTGCTGGATATGGGGAATGCCGGCCAGATCCGTAATGTCAAGGTCTTCCTGGGCCAGCACGATTCTTTTCTCCGAAAGCAACCGAACCACTTCCCTTGCCTGGGCATCCTGGTACATATGGGAACCTAAGATAGAGAGGTTGCTTTTGCCCCGTGCCACAATAATGCCGCAGGGCATTTCGTCCGGTTCGTCATGGTCTCTCACCAGGAAGGTGCTGAAGTGCAAGGTGCTTTGATCCGTCCGTTCAACTATGAAGTCGGGGCTGACCCTCGGCCCGAAAATCTCCCACAGCGCCTTCCCGATGATCTTGGCATGGTCCATAAACCCAGGGTTGTACGCCGGGTTGGGTGTCCCCTCTTGGGTCAAGGGGTCGGGCATATCGGGCGGAAGCATGAGTCCGTCTCGATCGATCACATTGGCCGACGGAATCCCCATCCTCTCGAGGGCAGAGATCCCTTCTTGCTCCTTGGTTCGGGAAGCGATGACGGCGATTTTTGCGCTTCTTTTTAGAGCCGCTTCCGCAAAAGAAAGGGCATATGCATCGGCCCCCCAGATGAGACCGTTTCGACCGGGCAACAGACTGATTTCCGAAAAGATGACATCCGGTTCGCTGTTGCGGAAGATGATCTGTTTCTGGCGCATCCAGGCCCACCGAGCGTCCAGCACAAAGCGTTTATCATCATAGAAAAACGTCTCCTTGTATTCCCCCTTCATCCCTTTTCCGGTGGCGCCGAAAAATTCCAGCCTGCCCCCTTCCCGGAGGGCGGAGACCAGCAAGGGGAAGTTAAGGCCGCCCGTATGCTCAAAGATCTTGTCCACGGCTTGTCCCTTGTTGGCGTCAAAAACCGCCTTTCTGAAACTTTCGGTTTTCGCCATCCATTCCGTAAAATCCGTTTCCGGGTCAATGAGTCCGAATACTTCCGCCGGGATCTTCCGCCGGTCCACGAAGGCGTCGGCAATACCTCTTTCCATCAGTTCCGCGCCCAACTCCAGATTGGAGCCCATTAAAATGACCCGTGCGCCAAGGGATTTGGCGATCTGGGCGCCAGCAAAACTGGTCCCTTTGCCGCCCCCCATGAGGAGTACCGAATCACCGGGTTGCACCATAAGCCGCTCTACAACAGCTCTATATGCGGTACCGTGGGTCAGCATCATGGCTGCCAGGCGTTCCGGTGAATGTTCAGCGAGGGTCTCGGTAATGGGGATGGCTCGAATCTCATCCATCACGGCAAACTGGGCGTTGAATCCGTTGTGGGTTTCATATCCGCGGATGAGGTTTTTTCCGGTCCATGCATCCAGAATCACCGCCTGGCCCACCTTGACGTTGGTAACCGCCGGCCCGGCTTCCACCACGATTCCCAGGGCATCGCTTCCGGGAATATGGAGGGTGGCGCTGTCTCCCTTGCCGAACACAGGCACCGGAAGCCCCAGAGCCGCAAAATTGGTATTGAAGTTTGGGCCCGTTGCCAGGACAGCCACCAGAACCCGACCCGCATCCACGGACGTAAGCTTCGGTCGGGGAATGATTTCAAGTTTGACGACCTCGGCCGGGGGCCCATACTGATCGCGGTGAAGGGTCAGTGCATACATTTCATCGGGCAATTCCATGGCCAGATTGGGAACCACACCCAATGGCCAGCGTGATTCGTTTCGGTCGCTGTTCGTTGTCATGGCAATTCCTCTATTTTTATTGAATTTTTTAAAATCTTTAATGCCTTATCACCTGGTTTTCTGTCACAAAAAACAAGAAAGTTGTCAGTTGTCAGAAAAAGCCTGTTGGTATTAATCTATTCTCAATTCTCTGAAGGAACCTTTTGAATGCCGTTCGATCCCTTCTGCTTTCAAAATAACCTCCAGTTCTGACAACTGATCACTGACAACTGAAAATTACGGCTATGCCGCTTTAGGATAAATCCCCTTACTGTTTCTTTTCCCGGGCCCTCAGAACCATTTCAGGCGTTGCCGGAAACTGGGTGATCCATACGCCCACCGCATCATGGATGGCGGCGATGATGGCCGGAATCGGCACATTGGTTGAGCTTTCGGAAAACTCTTTGGCACCGAACGGTCCGTCCGGATGCGGGTTTTCAAGAATCGCAAACTCACTTTCCGGCGGCACATCCGCAGCGGTTGTGATAACATAGCTTTCAAAACCGTCCGCCGCATGGTCCGTGGACGGCCAATAGGGATGGACATCTTCCGTCAGTGCCAGGCCCAGCCCCATGGCGGCCCCGCCGTTGATCTGCTCCTTACGCATGAGCGGGTTAATGGCCCGGCCCACCTCGTATGCATGGATCTCTTTCACGACCTTTACCACGCCCGTATCCGTGTCCACTTCTACCTCGACAATACAGGTGGTGTATGCAATGGCGGCCAGATGGGGCATGGCCCCGGTTTCAGGATCCGTAATCTCGGCCTCAGGCCCCCCTTCCGGCATGTAGGCGCGGTGCCCACAAGGAAATTACCGCTGAAATTGGCGGCCCCGCCGATTTCGGCCAAGGTCTGAGCTTTCTCGGGGTCGTCTTTGACAAAAACCTTGCCGTCACCGATCTCCAGTTGATCCGCCTCAACGCCCAACATGGGGGCACTGAATGTTTTTATCTTTTCCTTGAGATCTTTGCAAGCGGCAATGGCGGCATTTCCTCCGATAAACATGGCACGGCTGGCAAAACCCCCCAGACACATGGGTACGGTATCGGTATCCGTGTTCACATAAACAATGGACTCAACCGGGACATCCAATTCTTCGGCGGCAACCTGCCGGAAGGAGGTTTTACACCCCTAGCCGATGTCTACGGTTCCCATTAAAAAGATCGAAGGACCCGTCCATTTCCAAACTGATCTGGGCTTGATTGGTGTCGGCACCTCCATGCATCCTCGTGGGATGTCCTCCACTCGCAATACCTACACCTCTTTTTATCATGGCTATACCCTCCCACTGGAATTCATGGCCATCAGATGTTCCGGCAATGTGATCCTGCCCATTTCCGCCGTCTTTTTCAATGATTCGATCAGTCCCGCCGCCACAATCTTATGTTGTGTTGCAGTGGTATCACCTTCCCGCCACGCATTGATGAACCGTATTTCCCAAGGGTCCATGCCGATGGCTTCGGCCAGCATGTTCATTTGGGTTTCAAGGGGAAAGAGCATGCTGAGGATGGCATATCCTCTCATGGAACTGGCAACGGGCTTGTTGGTAAAGATGCCGTACCCATCGTACCAGATATTCGGTACGGCATAGGTGCCACCTGCAAAGGTGCTCATTTTATCCACGGAATAGGAACCGAATGTATTATAGGCACCCATGTCATGGACCACTCGAATTTTATGGGCCGTAACCGTCCCGTCTTTTTTCACTCCGGATTTCATGTCATAGATGTATGCACCGCGTTTGGTGGAGGTGAGGAAATCCTCTTTCCGGGTCATGCGAAATTTGACCGGTTTCCGGATTTTGAGGGCCATAAGACCTGCCACATGGTCACAGTGGATATCGTTTTTCCCTCCGAAACCGCCTCCCACGGTGCCGCCGATCAGGTTCACCTTGCTTTTCGGGAGGTTAAAAACCGCCAAAAGCTGCCCCAGATGAAACCACCGGCACTGGCCCACGGTGTGTATCTCCAGCATCTCCATTGTGTTGAACAACAAAGAAGGGGTCAGCGCCAAAACCAGGGACCGGGTTCTCAAGATCATCAAGGAGTCCCATTGCACCCCCAACCAGGTAGGCCCGTTCCCTGGTGCAACGCAGATCCCGCTGTATCGGGATGGTCATCCCCAACACTTACAATTATTCGGTGTTCCCGGAATTGGCTTGGGGCGTGGATACGGTGCTCCAACAGCACGGTTACTCCCTGAGCCTTATTTCCACTCACGACGACCTGATCTCGAGGCCCGGGAAATCGAAAATGCCAAGGCCAGGGGTATTGACGGCATCATCACTTCCTCCGGCGTGCTGGGCACCCAAAACCTGCCCCGGTTGGTGGAGGAGGGGTTTCCGGTCATAAGCCTTCTGCGTAGGGTATATGATTGTCCACAACTGGAGTTCGTTATTGTGGATCACTTCAAGGGCGGGTATCTGGCCGCCGAGCATGTGATACGAATGAGCCACAGCAAAGTCGCCGTATTGCGGGGGCCTGCTAATCTCAGTCCGGGCCTTCAAAGGTACGAAGGGGCTATTCAAGCCGCGGCCGATTACGGCATATCAATTTATTCCGAATTTATTCGGAAGGGGAGTTTTTCTCAAGAGTTCGGATATGAGTCAACGTCGGATATGCTGAAATTAGGAAATGGACGGCGGCCCAGTG
>Ga0209361_1002380_pt1 | contig 10148 bp, 8 predicted proteins | sample SaaInlV_200m_DNA_3_FD_184657 | JGI IMG/M metagenome (GOLD analysis project Ga0209361, IMG submission 184657) | Marine microbial communities from expanding oxygen minimum zones in the Saanich Inlet - SI037_S4LV_200m_DNA (SPAdes) (version 2) | ecosystem: Environmental > Aquatic > Marine >... | reverse complement strand
AAATACCCCTGAAAAGGGGTATTTGAATTGATGGTGGTTATAGGTGGACTTGAACCACCGACCCCAGCATTATGAAAATATAACTTGTAGTTTCCATTGCTTTCCACTATAATCCATTTCATACCTATCAAGTCCCTATTTTAAAGGATTTAATAGACAATGTAATCCATTTTAGGCAATCGCACATCTAAACAAATAATGACGTTATGTAATCCCTGCGTAATCCTGAATTTATTTATCAGTTTAAATGGCAAAGAAAAACATAATAAATTTTACTAAAGGAAACCTTGATAGTTTGCCTATTCCTGTAGGGAGTTCAAGGCCATACTACCATGATTCAATTGTTGGAGGCTTAAGCGTAAGGATTACGAGCAAAGGCGTCAAATCATTTGTTGTTCAAAGAAGAATCAATAAAAGACCTGTAATCGTCACGCTTGGTCGTTACCCTGAAATGACTATTCAAATAGCCAGAAAGCAAGCGATTAAAGCCCTGAATAGTATTAGTGAAGGGGTCAATCCTAATAATAAAGATAAAGAGGTGCTGATTCAAAATATCAGTCTTGGTCAAGTATTTTCAGACTACATCAGAAGTCGTGGCACTAACCTCAAAGACAACACTAAGAAGGGCTATATAAGTGCGTTCAATAACTATCTAAAAGATTGGGAAGGAAAACCTATTGCTGAGATTACTCGTGATATGGTCGAAAAGAAGCACAGAACAATAACTAAGCAGTCGCCCACAAGAGCGAATACTGTAATGCGTCAGCTGCGTGCTTACTTTAATTACGCCATGGGCGAGTATGAAGATAGCGATGGCAACCCTATCTTTATTCATAACCCCGTTTCAAGGCTTAGCCATATTAAAGCCTGGAATCGTGAGAAGCGCAAGCAAACAATTATCAAGACTTACGACCTCAAGAAATGGTACGACACTGTGATGGAACTACCACAACATCAGCTTAACAATAAGCAGCCAAACACTGCTGAGGTTTGCCGAGATTTGTTCTTATTCATCTTGTTTACAGGTTTGCGTAGGCGTGAGGCTTCAACCCTTATGTGGGACAATATCGACTTCAAAGACCATTCTCTAACTATCGAAGACACTAAGAACCACGAGGCTCATTCATTACCGCTAACGCCATTTTTGTTAGAAGTGTTAGAGCGACGCAAGTCAGACAGTCCTTACATATTTCAAGGCACAACGCCAGACAAACCACTTAATGACCCAAAGAAACAACTCGATAAGGTTAGAAAGATTAGTGGCGTTTACTTCAACTTACACGACCTGCGTAGAACTTTTATTACTATCGCTGAGAGTCTTGATATTAACACCTACGCACTTAAACAACTGCTAAATCACAAAGACCAGCGTGATGTCACTGGTGGCTACATCATTACAGATATGGAGCGCCTGCGTGAACCTATGAACAAAATTACTGATTACATATTGGGGCAGGTTAAATGACAATAAGAAAGGATGTTGACATAACAATTAATGAAGATGTAATATCTGGCTCTGTCCACTTTGACGTATTAGATGATAATCGTCTTGTTAAACCACTTCTTACCGCCATAATTGTTCTAGCAATCAGAGAATGGCTGGAAAAACTAAAGGCATCTAATATGGATGATTATGAGATATGGGAGTGGAGATGTATAGCAATAATCCCGGAAAACGAAGGAGATGTTCGTGAAGAATTAAAATATTCCGAAATGATTGTTAATGAAAATTATCGCCTTATTAAGCCTAACAATTGGCTCACTTTTGACCAAGCAATATTTATATTACTTGGACTAAATGCTATTGATTTTGTACCATCAATATGGGGTGATTTCACATTGTATGGTTACGAGCCACGCTTTGAAGGTGACGAAGAGCTACTTGAAAATGTTTTTTATAACATGCCTCAATTTAAATTCCTTAGTAGGAGTACGTTTGTAGAGGACGGAATGATTACAAGTAATAATTTAATAACATTTGCAATACAAGAGAAGCTATTTACTCAAGCTGGTGTTGATTACATACTAAATAAAAAAATCAAGACTAATAAAGATGTCGAAACAGGGATTCCACTTAAAAGACTGGAAATATACAAATCAACACTTCCAAAATTTTTAAGAAAATTAAAAAAACCTTTGTCTATCAGAGCTCTAACCTTGCATTCAGATGAACAAACTGATGGTGAATACACTAAAGCATATAAATCAGAACTGAAGGTCAGTGGTGCAACCATAAAAAAAGAGATACCAAAAATAACTAAAACGCTTTGGTGGAAAAATCAATCATCAGAAATCCAAAGAAAAATTAAGAAAAAATAGACACTTATTCGAAATAGACACTGGTGAAACTGGGTAATTACCCAAAACTCAAAAAAAAGACCAGACGCATATGTTGATATAACAGCATATTCAGTGTTTTCGGTTCAATCAATAAAAATAATTTTCCCCTATTTAATAGAGCCTGTTAAAGCCAATGGCTGAGACAGTTGTTTAATTATTAAAAGGAGTAAACCAATGGTAGAACACAGACTACTTAATACAAAGCAAGCAAGCGATTTTCTAGGGCTTAACAACAAGTCTTTGGCAAATAGCAGATACACAGGCACAGGAATGCAAATACCTTATATCAAGATGGGGAAGATTGTGCGTTATCGTCAATCTGACTTAGATGACTATCTCGAAAACAACACTTTTAATCACACAGGAGAGGCTGCCAAGGGGAAATCAATATGATAAATGGATTACTAAATACAGAACAAGCAATTCATATTCATGATGATGATATTAACGAACTCACAGATTCTGGACTATTAGGACAAATAACGCACTACAAAGAATCTGATTTAAGTGATGCTCAAAAGCATAGCAATATATTTAATACAAACGGAGGACTATTAGATGTCGAAACAGAATAAGAAAAAACCCTCTGACAGCTCGGGAAAGTCGCAGAGGGCACACCAAAAGATTGGCACTAAGAAGTTTAACATAATTCAGCATTTTCTTAAAGGTTTGAGTCTTAACAGGTTCGAGGCTGAAGTACTTGGAGACCATTGCTTGCATTCAACTGTGAGCACATTGGTAAACAACCTCGGTCTTGAAATCTCTCGTAAGTGGGAAGCAGTCCCTAATCGTTTTGGTGGCACAACAAGAGTCAAACGCTATTGGTTTAGTGAATCAGATATAGCAGCAATTAGAAAATTATTAGGAGATAAATTATGAGAACTATACAAGACAAAATGCTAGAGTTTTGCATTACACCGCCCACAGAAATCATCTATGACGATGAGATTCATCGTTTTAAAAATGATGGGGATAGCAGTAAAAACAGTTGGTACGTTGCTTATGACAACGGCAAGTTTCAATCAGGTGCTTTTGGTTGCTGGAAGTTAGATATAAGCGAGAAGTTCTGTAGTGTTGAACGAGCACACTTTACTACCGAACAAAAGCAACAACATGCTAAACAATTATCTGAACAGAAACACATTGCTGAGCTTGAGAAAATTAAACAACAAGGCTATGTTCAGGAACAAGTTAATGAAAGATTTAACTGCGCAACAACAAAAGGCATAAACGCTCACCCATATCTACAAGATAGAGGTGTGAAATCGCACGGACTACGCATAGATAGTTCACTATTGTTAGTGCCAATGTTCAACATTGATGGCGAGATTGCAAGCATACAAACCATATCGTCTGCTGGTGCTAAGTTCTTCACCAGAGGTGGACGCGTTAAAGGCTGTTTCCTACTAATAGGAACTCCTGAAGACGTTCTCATACTCTGCGAGGGTTACGCAACAGGAGCGAGCATTTACGAGGCTACGGATGAAGCTGTGGCTGTGTGCTTCAACTCGGGAAACATTAAAGAGGTTGCCAAGGAACTGTCTGCTAAACACCCTAATACTAAGATAATCATAGCTGGTGATGATGACCACAAACGTGAGCAAAATATCGGTCGCATTAAAGCGGTAGAAGCTGCTAAGCATATTGGTGGCACTACCGTATTCCCAAAGTTCGATGCTTCATACAATGAGGGGTGTACCGACTTCAACGACTTACACAGATTGTGTGGCTTGGTAGAGGTTAAGAAGCAAGTTTACAAAGCTATTCACGATAGTGAAAAAGCAACTAACCGTGGTTCATTTGTTTTTTACGACAGCTTTTACAAATCAATGAAACATCTCGGATGTGAGGATAGGTCTGATTACATTCAAGCATTATGTGAGTATGGTCTATTTGAAAGGCAAATAAAGCTCAGTCCACACATTCAAGGATTGTTTGAGCTAGTAAAGCCACAACTCGAAGCTAACTTCAGAAAAAGAAAGAATGGCAATAAAGGAGGTCGACCACCAGGAACTTAATACTAAGTAATGATTGTGGTTAGTTAATCAATAACCTAAGGTTAGCTAACTCACAACCTAATGCAAATGTTAATGGTAATGTAAATGTAAATGTAAATGAGAATGATAATGTCAATAAGAATGCAAATATAAATGTTCTTAATAAACCATAGGGAAGGTGTTACTCATTTAACGGTCGAAGCCCTATTCTGAATATTATCTAAAGTAGATAAAAATAGACAATCCTGCGACTATTGGTACAATAAAAGAAAAGGTCTTTAGACCAACAACGAACGTAGTGAGGCGTAGCAACTTAAGAGAGTCTTGATTGCTTTAGCAATGAGAAAATAACCTATTCAGATATCAACACTATCATCGGAATAGTATAAAAATAGGGAGTAAATAAATAAAGATAGGATAAAAATACTACGATATACTAATCAACCTATATAGTTATACCTCCATCTAATGACTGGTAATAAGTCTTATAAAAACAGTTCACAATTTTTACTACTTACGGCTTTGCTTATACTGTTATTTAGTATAGCAATACGCTCAATTTGGATTGTAAAGTCAGACTCAATTTCACTTTACAAGTGGAATAATGAGTTGAGTATTACAACTAATGATGCGTACCATTATGCAACATTATTAAAAAAATCTTTACAAGAAAATATACACGGCAATACTGGCATTAAAGCTACAAAGTTTTTTGATAATAACTCTGGGATTGTACTTACTGGTTATCTCCTACAAAAGCTTACTGGCCTACCAATTGAAACAATTACTTATTACACACCAATAGTTTTATCTGGATTGTTTGGAGTTTTTATTTTCTTAATTGGTCATACTTTAGGTTTTACAGTAGCTGGTTTTATTGGCAGTTTAATTGCAGTATCTTCTAAAATATACTTCATAAGAACTCGTGGCGGTTATTTTGATACGGACATATTTGCGCTATTGGTGCCTATCATTCTGATTTATTTTTTACTAAAAATAATAAACTCAGAATCCAAAAATACTGCTGTTTTTGTATCTGCACTGCTAATGATACAAAGCATTCTTTATGTAAATAATCCTCTAATAACCACGAGCATCTTCCTAGTATATTCAGCATATATATATTATTAGCACATTCCAATAATAAACAACTACTAGGCTCAATTCTGATAATAGCTCCAAGTCTTATTGGAGGGGTTATTTCGTTGCCAGTAAGTATAAAAATCGCCCTAATTATTAGTATGTATCTACTTGTTAATAGTAGTATTCTAAATGCACATCAAATAAAAAAATGGGTTCTGGTAACTCTAATAGCAATCATTCCATTAACTGATTTCGCAACAAAGGGTTGGTCAAAATTAACCACGTACTTTTTACCAGGGGACACAATTAGTAATAGTGATTCTATTGAGCTATCGTATGTATCTTTCATAAATATTGTAGAAGAAGCGCAAACTGTTTCAATAGAAATTTTTTCTGAATTAACTTCTGTTTCATTGTTGACTGTAATTGCATCTATTGCTGGATTACTCCTTCTTATCAACAAAAGAAGAGAGGGTATTTTGCTCATACCGCTACTAATTATTGGTGCAGTTGCCTTATATGCTGGAGAAAGGTTCACCTTATATGCAGTTGCCCCTATAAGTTTTGGTCTAGCTTACTTGTTTATTTGTATCGCTAATCTAATAAAACTAAAGCAAATTAGGGTTTTGCTTCCATTTCTGATGGTGGCACCAATTTTGTACAGTAATGTATCGTACATTTATAACTATGAAGCGCCCCCAGTTGTAATATATGATGAAGCATTAGTTCTTAATAAGTTTGGAGAAATCTCAGAACCATCTGACACACTTTTAGCGTGGTGGGACTATGGCTATCCAATTCACTACTATAGTGGTAGAAACACTATAGCCGCTGGTGGTGCTTCAGCACAAGATATGTATATTTTATCATCTATATTTTCATCTCAATCGCCACAAACAACATATGATTTATCAAGAGCCATATCTGATGCAGGTGCTCAAATAATTGAAGATAAAATCAAATCAAATATTAAAAATAATCATAATATGTTTTATGGAATCAAGCATATTGAAGGAGATAGTCCTAAAGACTCTAACTATATATTTCTGCCATACAGAATGCTTGGAATCTTTTCTAAGATATACTCCATAGGTAACAGAGATTTAAGAAGCGGTAAAGAGAAAAAGCACACTTTATATATTCCAAAAAAATTCCATAAAAAAAATGGAATGATTTACATTGATGACAACAAAGAAATAATAGATTTAAAAGATGGCACAATAAAAACTAATGATGGCGTAATACCTATTTCAAAATATTTTGAAATATCCTACTTAGACAAAGAAAAACCGAATCAGAATATTGTAAAGTATTCAAACAATAGTAATATAAATGTGATTTATTTGAAATCACACGAACAGATTATTGTTTTAGATACTAATATCCTTAATTCTTTCTTTATACAAGCATTTTTCTTTGAAAACTTTGATAAAAATCTAATGGAGCTTTCTATTAGAAATAAGTTTTCTCTAATCTATAAGTTGAAGTAAAGCCTACCAACTAGTTTTTATACCCAATTGAATTTGATGCTCTTTATAGTCATTATTGTATCTTCCTGAATATTCAATAAACGAATTGATATTATTATCATTGGAAAATTCATAGCCAGCTTTTATACCTAAAAAGTTTTCATTTCTATCAACGCCATCTACATCAAACTTAGATTTACCCGTTAAGTTGTGATTAACCATCCTTGAGTTTAAATTTCTCTCGTGTAATATTTCAGCAGTACCGTAAATATTTGCTTTTTTTCCATTAGGCTCTACTATCTTTTTATTAATAGTCGCACCCAAACCAAAACTAGCAGTATTCGATGTAACTTCATTTAAAGATAAATTTAAAGAATTTGCCCCCGTTTCATTAAATGCGTCTTGTTTTATATAGCTATACACTACAGATGCTTTTGGCAAAAATAGTGTCTCATTATTTAATTTATACTCTTTCTCATATTCTGCTACAAAGGTAACATCAAACGAATCATAGTTACCTTCCGCAATCCTGTCTACACTTGTAAAATTAATATTTCTATTACTGTCATTATCATGTAATCCAAATATTAAACTAGTATTGAATCTATCTTGTTTGTCTGAATAGAGTAAATATGGCCCTAAATAGAAAGAGTCTGTATCCACAGTTCCAAGATTATTATCTGTTGAATACTGTGATACTACGTAAGAACTAGACAGCCCAATCAATAATTTTTTTGATATTTTTGAGTCAACTCCCATAGATACTCCGCTAGAATCATATTCATATCCAGGCAGACTACTCTCAGAATCTCTATTTGAAAATGCTCGAATACCTTTAACCCAAACACCTCTATTGGAAGTTTGATATGTATTTAAAGGAATATTGGACAATATTTCACCAAAATTATAGCTTCCAGGGGATAACGCTATAGGCTGAAATAAATTTAAACTACTTGATAGACTCCCAGAAAGTTTAACCCTGCTAGATATATTGTCATTTATTTGGCGTGCTCCTTTTGACAACTGTCCTAATGAAGACGAGAAAATATCTCCATCTATTTCAGAAAAAGCGATGCCTGCGTCTGCTGTGGATAAAATATCTATTTCGTTTAGCACAGTTTTTAAATCACCACTTGCACTACTTTTAAGGCCATCTAGATAACTTGCTACTTTTCCTTTATTACCTGTAAATCCAAGACTAGCATAACTGTTCGACTCAATAATAAATTGGACGTTACCATTATTGTAGATTAATCTAATTATTAATCCACCCAGCCTAGTACTATTAGTCGTTGATTGGCTAGAAAATGTGCCAGATACGCCGCCATCAGCTTCTATGAATGTATAAGTTTGGCTTGCTGAATAACTGCCAACTTCAGGTTGGAACTCAATAGCACCATCCAATGTAGCACTTCCAGAAATATCTAACTTGTCAGATTGTCCTGAATCGTTAAATTCAACAGCCAAAGTGGCGCCAGATGCCTGAACAAAATCTCCAGTTAAGGTCAATGTTCCAATTGAATTACCAGGAGCAACTAATCCAGAAGTATTTGTAACTGAAGACAATGTACCACTACCGCCTAGTTCACCGCCACTAAGGGTTGTATTACCTGAAATACTACCATTAGCCTTTAAAACACCTGATTGAATGTCAACACCACCACTATTAGTATTATTACCACTCAATGTAAGTGTGCCTGTACCTGATTTGCTTAGTTGACCAGAGCCACTAATAATGCCTGATACTGTACTGTTTGAACCGTTGGTATTTAATGTACCATTTGATGAACCGATAGACAGTGCGTTATCTGTTGTTAATGCGGTTGAGAGTTTTAATGTGCCACCATCTAAGGTAACGTTGCCACTACCAAGATTATTATCACTAGAGATAGATATGGTTCCTGAACTAACACTCAAGCCACCACTATTAGTATTATTACCACTCAATGTAAGTGTGCCTGTACCTGATTTGCTTAGTTGACCAGAGCCACTAATAATGCCTGATACTGTACTGTTTGAACCGTTGGTATTTAATGTACCATTTGATGAACCGATAGACAGTGCGTTATCTGTTGTTAATGCGGTTGAGAGTTTTAATGTGCCACCATCTAAGGTAACGTTGCCACTACCAAGATTATTATCACTAGAGATAGATATGGTTCCACCTAAAACACTTGTTCCATTACTATGAGAATTATTGCCAGACAAAGTTACGGTGCCTGTACCAATCTTCACTAAAGATGTATCTGTGTCTGTAATGTCATAAGAGGCTGTTACATCATTACTGCCGCCAACCACTACTTCCCCAACTGGAAACAGTCTCAATGGGGCTGTAAAGGTTCCTAGCGAGGTGCCATTGGTTAAATCAACAATATTAATATCACTACCAGCTTGGTAATAATAGCGGCTATCGTTACTTGATAAAGACTGGACATAATTAGAACTTGTGCTACCAAGTGAAGTAGATGAAATATCTGTTACGGAGCCGTCTGATGAATTAATTTGCGACAAAAATAAACCACTATCGCTGCGTAAACCATATAAATTTCCAGTTCTATGGTCTACTGTGATTTGCAGTATTCCACTTTTATCCAATGACAAAACTTGTTTTTCACTACCATCATCTAAACTCAATGCGTATATCTTATTAGACGATGAGTTAAATTGATAAGCTGTTCCATTGACAGAATCTACAGCGCCAATACCGCCAGCTTGCCAAGTTGTATTTCCACTTGCCCAGCCACTACCTATCGTTGTAGCACTGCCATCACTCGTATCAATTGACATTAATGAGTTCGTACCACCAATTGTTCGTCTCGTGATAAGTTTATTGCTATGAGTATCAAAACCTATAACCGAGTCGTCACCAGTAACACCAAGCCAACGAGTAGTGCCATCTGATTTTTTTATAGCCAACAAATCATTTGAGCTTGTGTCTGGATTTAACTGTCTCGAGTATATTTCACCTGTAATTGAGTCTGGTTCTGTACCTATATCACCCAAAGGCCAACCCAAACCAGTAGGCGATATTTCATTAATTGAAGTAAAACTACCATCACTAGGGTCTATTGTACCAAAGTCCTGTGTAGAGCCAGATGTGGACTTGGCTGCATATAACGTATCCAATGAGTATGCTGTTTGTGAAACAATCAACAACGTTACAACAAATAAATTTATTTTTTTCCTACAACGCAAAGGCATATCGTTTATCAATAACATAGAGTTAAATTTTATAAATCATATTAAACTGAGACCTTTG
>Ga0209361_1002379_pt1 | contig 10149 bp, 8 predicted proteins | sample SaaInlV_200m_DNA_3_FD_184657 | JGI IMG/M metagenome (GOLD analysis project Ga0209361, IMG submission 184657) | Marine microbial communities from expanding oxygen minimum zones in the Saanich Inlet - SI037_S4LV_200m_DNA (SPAdes) (version 2) | ecosystem: Environmental > Aquatic > Marine >... | reverse complement strand
TTTGGCTCAGGTTCGTCGCGAAGATTTTTATCCAAAGATCTCCTAGAAATCTGGTTTATCAATCCTGCGTACAAAGACAAATGTGTCTCGATTTACACCAGTGGGTCCCCAATAATTGAAGGAATAGGAGAACTGGGCATAACCGCCAGACATCAGCACAGGTTTGAGGCGAGCGCGAGTCATAGAGTTATTCATGCCGGCTCGTTTATTTCCACGCAATTTCGATTTTGGAATACCTATCGTGCGCTCAGTGGCGTGATAGACAAAAACCGTTCCACTGGGGATACGAGCAGAAACAATGGCTCGCTGTACGAAAACGCCATTATCGTTGAAAAGTTCGACCCAATCGTTATCTTTGATTCCCATTTCGGCGGCATCTTTGGTGTTTAGCCAAACAGGATAATTACCTCGTGAAAGGGTCATCATGCGATGATTATCAGAATAGGTTGAGTGGATGCTCCATTTGCCATGCGGGGTAATATAGTTGAGCATCTTGCCTTGCGCTTCTGCCATACTGCGTTCAGTTTCATCGAGCATGGTGTGATCGGGGCGTGGTTTGTAAACAGGGAGATGTTCACCCCAATCGAGATAACCCTCGTGGTCGAGATAGAAGTGTTGTCGGCCTGTTAGTGTGCGCCAAGGAACCATGCGTTCTACATTGAGGGTAAATGGCGAGTATGCACGCCCTTTATTAATTAATCCAGACCAGGTTGGGGTTGTTAGGACGCGGCGTGGTTGAGCAATAATATCTGAGAAAGAGATGCGGGTTGAGCGTGTGCCTTCTGCCAAGTCGGTGAGGGAGAGCCCCGTTTTCTTTTCTTCTGCCACAAAAGCGCGATGAGCTAACTCTCCATTGGAGGCTGGGTCTAAGCGCAGAATAGTCTCACAGACTTGTCGTCCATATTCCAGGGAGGGGAAAACTTCTCCTTTTATCGGCTTGTCTTTATCAAAAGTTCTAGGTTGCTGGCGTTTAAGATAGTCATATTCATCAGCTACTTCAATACGAATCCCGTGTGCGGCAACACCATTTTTCTCTACACCTTTGCCCAAGCTGACAAAACGTTCGCCTATTTTTGTGTAATCCCTTTCAACCACCTTGAAATGGGGCATGGTTTTTCCGGGGATAGGCTCAACATCGCCTTTTTGCCAATCCACTACTTGGGGTTGAGCGATTTCATCGGGCGTATCGTGTTTGAGCGGTAGCATAACTACATCCTTGATAGGTTCAGGAATGTGTTCTTCAGATAATTCGCTCACTTTGCGGGATAGGGTTTTGAAAATATCCCAATCACTCTTCGCTTCCCAAGCAGGTTTTACAGCAGCTTGCATAGGGTTGATAAAAGTGTGCATATCAGTTGTGTTGAGATCGTCTTTTTCGTACCAGGAAGCAGCAGGCAAGACAATATCAGAATAAAGAGCAGATGTATCCATACGGAAGTTGAGGTCTACCACCAAATCCATTTTGCCTTCAGGGGCGTCTTTGTAGTGAACTTCATTGGTGTTTCCTAAAGCCTGTTCTGTGGCAATAGCGGTACTATGTGTTCCCAGATAGTGCTTCATGAAAAACTCATGCCCTTTCGCGCTGGTTCCGATGGCATTACCTCGCCAAATCACCCAAACACGGGGCCAGCTTTCAGGGGCGTCGGGATCTTCAACGGCTAAGCGAATCTTCTTTTCTTTGAATTGATCTACAACATAATCCACAACCTCTGCGTCGGTTTTAGCACCATTCTCCATAGCATCTATCACGACATCAATTGAGTTGCGTTTGAATTGCGGGAAGAAAGGTAACCATCCTCGCCGTACCGCGCGAATCTGGTGATCTATCGTGTGATCCTTTGCAGGTTTATTGGGCAACTCATCATAGGCGGTATAGCCACGCTCATAACGCCACTGATCGCTATGCACATAATGGAAGGAAGGCGTATTTTGGTGCCGAGGTGCCATTCCCCAATCGGTTGCAAAGGCGATTGATGCCCAGGAACCTACGTTGACGAGTTTCTCTTGCCCTACATAGTGAGCCAAGCCACCGCCGTTCACACCCACGCTCCCTGTCAACATCAAGGCAACAATAGATGAGCGGTATAGCAGGTTATTGTGATACCAATGATTTGCACCAGCACCAATGATGACCATATTCTTGCCATTGGTCATTTCACCATTTGTAGCCCACTCACGCGCATAGCGGATACAAGTATCCTGATGGATACCAGTGTATTTTTCTTGCCAAGCTGGGGTATAAACGCCTTCGGCATCATCATAGTTTTCTGGGTAAGCACCGCTAAAGCCACGGTCAACGCCAAATTGCGCCATCACAAGATCAAACACGGTCGTTACGGCAACGCGTCCATCTTCGGTTTCGATATAACGTACGGGAACACCGCGCGCGTTTGTCGTCCCGGAGGAGAAATCGTCAAATTCAAGTTCGACAACTTCATCGTGGGTATCAGCAAAACTCAATTCAGGGGCGATTTCTTCATCCGTTACGCCATCTTTTGGCTCCAGATTCCATTTACCCTGTTCCTTTTCTCCCCAGCGAAAACCGATCGTGCCTTTGGGCATGCGTGCGCGCTTAGACTTTTCATCCCAGATAAGCAGTTTCCAGTCACCGTGCTCAGTATCTTTATATTCGCTGACACGATTGGCTCGTATATATTTGCCCGGTCTGTTTTTGTTGATTTCAATCAAGAAGGGCATATCGGTATATTGCTTGAGATAATCAACGAAATAAGGCACTTGTTTCTGAACATAGAATTCGGTCAGAATCACATGGTTGACCGCCATCCAGAAAGCGGTATCCTGCCCGGCATGGACGGGGATCCAATAATCAGCATATTTCGCAACTTGCGAGAAATCGGGGGCAAAAACTGTTAGTTTTCCGCCAGCATGACGCACTTCTGAGATGAAGTGGGTATCAGGTGTACGGGTCATATTCAGATTTGAACCAACCACAGCTACAAAGCGTGAATTGAACCAATCTGCGGATTCATGAACATCGGTCTGTTCACCCCAAATCTCAGGGCTGGCTGGGGGAAGGTCGCAATACCAATCATAGAAACTCATGATCACACCACCCATCAAGCTCATGAAGCGACTTCCAGCAGCATAACTGATTTGTGACATAGCCGGGATCGGAGAAAATCCGGCTATTCGGTCAGGACCATATTTCTTTGTGGTGTAGATCATAGACGCCGCAATAATTTCCTGAGATTCTTCCCAGGAAATGCGTCTGAATCCACCTTTGCCACGTGCTTGTTGATAACTTTTGCGAGCTTCTTTATCTTCCATAATGGCAGCCCACGCCTTAACAGGGTCTCCATAAATAGATTTTGCTTTACGCCAAAGATCTACCAAGACACCACGCGCATAAGGATATTTGACTCGAATAGGGCTATATAGGTACCAGGAATAACTGATGCCCCGCTGACAGCCACGCGGCTCATAGGGGGGCAAGCCTTCTTCTAATTGTGGGTAATCAGTAGCCTGCATTTCCCAGGTGACTATGCCATCTTTAACAAATACTTCCCACGAACAACTACCCGTACAATTTACGCCATGCGTCGTACGTACTCGCTTATCATGCTGATGGCGGTTTCGATAAAACTCTTCCCATTTACGTTCAGTCGGTGAAATTTTCTTTTTAGACCAGTTTTTCATGAGCGTCTCCTTGAAATAATCCCTGCATCTTTTCTCAAGCGATCAGATAAGGTTTCTTTTTGTTGTGACCAGAAAAGCAACATAAAACCAAAGAGTGCGGCAGCCCCCAGCAATCCAACACCCCAGAAAATGAGTGAGGCACCACTCGCAGTACCTTCTTCGCCTTCTCTATCAACAGTAGCGAAATACGCCAATAAATCAGCTACTTCTTGGTCTGTTAATTCTTTCTCGGCATAAATCCCGCGCATGGTAGGAAAGACTATATTTTTAATTGCACCAACTAATCCAGCCTCTCCAAAGCGGGTATAAACCTTGGTGAGGTCAGGCCCTAAAACCCCGCCACCCAAAAAACCAATATTGCCTACGGTATGGCAAGCAACACAAGGAGTTCCGCCTTCTTCAAGTACATTCCCACCAGAGAAAATTGCCTCACCTCGATAAATATCTCCTGGTGGAAGAGGAGCCTCAGCAACCAGCTCTACATTACCTGAGCTCTCAAGAAAAACCAGAAGAGCCTCAACATCTGCCTCTGTCAGTGCCAAATTAGGCATTTCGACATTGTTGAATTCATCCAACATCTTCAAGACAATTGGGTCTCCAGAGAGAATAATTTGGTCAGGTATTCTTATAAATTCTGCCAGCCACTCTCTATCGCGTCTCTCAAGCACGCTTTCCAGATCAGGCCCAACGAGAACGCCAGCGCCAATGGTGTGGCAAGACACACAATTGGTCTCAAAAAGGTCTTGTCCTGCACTAGAAGCTTGTGACGCAGGTTCCGCAGATGTCTGGCAGCCTCCCAGCAACAAAAAAAACACGCATAACAACAAAATCACAAAAGACCTTCCACCAAACGAATTCCAGATCTTATGCCTAATTTTCATAGGATACGCCTCCATTATTGGTCATCTTTTTCTTTAGAAATTTCTCCATCATCAGCCACGCTCCGCCTTGGTAAATCTGCAATTGCAATGAGTAGATCAGATATTCGGGCATCAATAGACTGGTTTGTAATCACTTGTACTTGATTGGTGTTTAGATCAGCACGAAAAATTGCAAGGTCGGGGATAGCAACTAGAATAGGTGTGAAATCCACGACCACACTTTCATCGGCTACAGCTACGATAACCGCATCTGGCAGTTTCTCTTTCAGTTTGGGCAATGCCTTTTCAGGGGTGGGAGCTGTACCAACTACAACCACACTTTCACTATCCCCCAATGACTGAATTAAAGTTTCAGCAAATAACGAATTACCAATAACAAAAACATTGCGCAGCTCCATCAGGCAAGCATAACGAACTAGAAAGATAGCGTCTATCCGTCGAACATAAAAACAGGAACTAAAAAAGAGCGATGTTTATCATCGCTCTTTTAATAAAGAACTAGTTCTTTATTGTAGACAAAAGACTGCGCCGTGCGTATTTTGGGTTTGCCTCCCCTTAACAGTCAATGCTTCGTGAAAAACAAATATCGCTAACCGGCAAGTATTAGGATAGTGAAAGAGCAATATCTACTTTCAGCACCATCCTAATCATCCAACAACCCATGCCGAGATGCAAGGCGCGCCGCCTCCCGCCGATTTGCCGCATGTAATTTCCCCAAGATATTACGCACATGGCTTTTCACCGTGTAGAGGCTAATAGACAACTCCGCCGCAATTTCCTTGTCAGAAGAACCCGTTGCAATATGTTGCAAGACATCACGCTCTCGAAGAGTGAGATCAGGAACATCTTTATTCGAAGTTATTGCAACAGATTGATTCATCATTCGGGAAAACTCGTCAAGTACGCGAGTCGCCATTTTTGAAGATATAGCCGCCTCTCCTGCCAAAGCCATTCGGATACCACCTAGAAATTTTGTTTTATTGGTGCTTTTCAGCAAATAGCCTATTGCTCCAGCTTTAATTGCTGCAAATAACTTCTCGTCTTCATCATGAACTGTGAGAATGACAATCCGTAACCCTGGTAACTCGGTGCAAATCAGACGGGTAGCCTCCAACCCATCGCATATAGGCATATTAATGTCCATCACGATCAGGTCTGGTTTTAGATCACGGGCTAATTTAAGTGCTTCTAAGCCATCCCCTGCTTCTGCTATAACCTCAAGGTCTGGTTGGGCATTAATAAGCCCTGCCAACCCATCACGAAACAACTCATGATCGTCAGCCAGTAGAATACGAGCAATGGTCACGATTTTTCTCCAGGATTTTGGTTGCCATTCTTCCGAGATTTTTTTATGGGGAATTTTGCAGAAATTTCTGTCCCTTTTCCGGGTTGCGATGAAAGAGAAAACTCGCCTCCTGACCTTTCAACTCTTGTCTGCATAATTTGTAACCCAAAATGATTGCCTTCTTGCGGGCTTTGCGTGTCGAATCCTTTCCCTTTATCTTCAATTATAAAGTGAGCATGCCCACTGACACGATTCACTCGCACCCAAGCTTCTTCGGCGCGTGAATGTCGTTGAACATTGGAAAGTGCTTCACCCACGACATGGATAACTTGAGTCTGTGTCGCGAGGGGTAGTGCCAGGGCGGAAGAGTCTGTTATTTCCAGTTTAACGGGAAAAGCATAGGTAGATGAGAAGCTATCCACACTGGCAGCAAGTTTTTTTGCAAAATCGTCCCCCGTTGAATGTGGTTCGAGGAGGCCCGCTAGCGCATCCCGCACTTGTTGGTATGCTGTTTCAATCGCTTTTTCTATTTCTTTTAACGTAACACGCTCTTCGGTACTTTGCTTATCAATAAGAACTTCATCCAATCTCTCTAATTTGATCCGCGTAAAACTTAGTATCTGGGCTAAGTTATCGTGCAAATTAGCGGCTAATTCTTCTCGTTCAGCAAAAGCGGCAGCTTGCTTTGCTTTTTGCCGCTCGGCTTTTGCAAGGCGAGTATTGGCGATGGCGACGGCAGCAGAGTTTGCCAAGAGATTGAGGCCGCGTTGCCCATCCTCATCAAAGAATTTCGATTCTTCAGTATTTTTCTGGCCTGACTGCACCACACACATCGCACCGAGTATATGCTCTCCTGCTCGAAGAGAAGTTGCTACGCAATGCCCCGGATTATTTGCAAGTAGAAATTTGCAGTTAGTACAATGGGTTTCGCTGAGGGCTGCCTGATCTGTATTAATTACTTTCTGAGCAAGTCCTTGTTGAACTGATTTTTTTGTGCCAAGTTCAATGTCCACATCTCCGCTATATGATGCTAGTTCTAAAATATCTTCGTTTGGGGACAAGACACAAAGAGCAGCGGATTCTGCTTGCATGAGCAATCGGGCGCGTTCTACTACAGAACTCATGAGTTCATCTAAATCTCTTTGGGCTACAATTTCCTGACTAAATTCAAAAGCAGTAGCAAGTTCTCGGGTTCGTTGTCTGACCTGAGTTTCTAGTTTTTTTCGAGATTGAGCCAGCTCTTTCCGCATAATATCAAAGGTTTGCGATAACTCGCCTAATTCATCATTTGCCATCAGAGGAAGAGACCAATCAAGATTTCCTTCACCTATTCTTTGCGCAGCCGTGCTTAAATCAGATAAAGGTTTGACAATCATTTGGCGAGTATCAATAAATCCCCAGACCAGTAGGGCTATTGCTGCTATCCAAAATCCGACTTGAATCAATTCCAATCGGAGGTGTTTTGCTTCTGCTCGTGCTTCAAAGGCTGTTACAACGGCATCCAGTTGATCGAGGATGAGAGGAGCTATGACAGGAAGAGTTGATGTGTCTACTGGTTCGAGATAGCTACGAAATTCTTTCCAGGTTTGTGTTACTTCATTTAATTGAACATTTAGATCAGAGTCGGGGGCAGGTGGCAAGAGAACAATATTCCCTGAGGAATCAGTGGTTTCCCCACCATATTGAAGAGCCTGTAAGCTTTGAGCAAAAAGTTCAATCGACGTGGACAGTTCGGGGTTTTCGGGTTGGGCTAAAGCCAGCCAGGTCATTTTCTGAGTGAGCATACGCTGGCGTCCTGCCAAATTAATAATTAACGCATCCTGCCTTTGCGTTGCTATGCCCCAATAAGTCGCACCGACAGAGAAACTGACCAATAATACAAAAGCCAGAAAAAGTAATCCTAATCTTCCCCTGATGCTTTTTATATTTAACATAGTGAAAAAATTATAACATCAAGAGCAGAAATGCTTTTTGATGTTATTTGTTTTTTCTTTTCCCTTGTTTCAATACTTCAACACCTTCGCCAAATGCGTGGGCGGGACATTCTAATCCCATGCTAAATCTGTAATCGCACGTGTCAACTTCAAAACTCAATCATAAGCTCATGCAGATCGTTTCATAAATAAAAATACTCCCCATCTTTTAAAAGACGAGGAATTAGTATATCTGCCTGTTCACCATACCACTGATGATAGTGCCTATATAAAATAACATCAGCAATAGGATTAATAATATATCTATGGTTATAGGCGTGAATCCGATTACCAGCATCCATTTGGTAATTTTTGCCCGACTGTTATAAGTTAATCCGGCGGTAAACAGTGCCAAAATAAAACCGAAACAATATAAGCCAAAAAGCACGGGCAAACGATTCGTCCCACGGGTGAAACCACTGCCAGTGGCTTCAATAAAACGGGGTACCACAAACAACACCTTCGCCATTTAGGGCGGTGAAAGTTTGGATTTAGTATCATGGACGTAGGAGAAACTAGCCAAACGTCCAAAAAACTGCTCAAATAAAATAGGGTCAGGTTTTTGCGGAAGCATTTTTATTGTTTCCTCGAAGTATTTAGCCGCTCTGAAGTAAGCTTTCAAATCCAGAATGCCGCTATCAGGATTTGTCTGCCGAAATTCTTTCAGTAGCACCTGAGACAGATTGGTCATAAACAAAGATAAATTAAGAGCGTTCGTTAGTTGAGTTTCTTTGATGTTCATGAAGTCTTCCAGACCCCAGAATTGTTTGGCGTCCCGGAAGTTGAACTCAATTTGAAAACGCAAGCTGTAATAATCGATTATTTTCTCATAAGACATCTCCAGGTCACTGGAGAAAAGAATAACATGGGCAAAACGCCCTGTCTTGAGATGGGTCTTTGTGATAATGACGACATTCAGCATTTGAGCAAAACTCTTGTGCAGCACCTTGCTCTGATAGATTTTTGTCTGAATGCCTCTTTCAATTTTCTGGTTGACTAAATACTTTGCAGGAATATTGGCATAATCTATCTTGTTCCCGTATTTTCTTCTTGGTCCGGTGGCTTTTTGCAACCCTTCATAGAGAAAATACAATGCGGAATCAGAGCGCAGTTTAGAGACCAAGTCCAGCCCGCATTGCAAAACCATCTGCAGCGCATTATTATTCCCAAAATGTCCGTCTAAGGCAATATGACGGATTTTGACCAAACCTTTCAGAAGAAGAAGCTGTTTTTTGATCATGCTTTGGACACGCTCTAGCTCCGGCGTTAGCGAAACTTGACTTTTGTCTCGGTTTTTACTGCCTTTCGGACGTCCCTGTTTCTTTTTTTCAGGATCGTTTTTCTTTTTTGCCTTTTTCGTTTTCTTCTTTTTAGCAGTTTCTTTCTCTTCCGCTGTGCGAATAACCTGCTCAACCTGTAATGGATAAGAATGTCTCTCTTCTACCGAAACAATCGACAAGGAGAAAATGGCGATACTCTTGATTACTTTCTGTAACAGCCCAGAGTAAAAACGATCCAGACCAAAGGTGAGCTTGCCTGATTTTGTAATTACACTCTCGTCGCCAATAAAAAAATACTCAAGCTGGGTGTTGAACAGGTGCTCTTTGAAGAAACAAAGAAATACATCCATCCAAGCTATCTTTGTCTTGAAAAAACGCTGTATCGTTCGATAACTGCCGCCTTTGCCCGACCAGCGAGAAATACCAAGCATCGTCACACGACCGGTCATGCTCAACATCGCTTGAGCTATCCAGCGCATACGACGAATATCTGTGTTTGACAATGCCGGAGATAGTGTCTGTAAAAGTGCTAAAATGTTCATATGGGTTTCTTGTGGGAGTTGGGTTGTTGGAAACACAACTGTACTACAAGAAACCCGCTTTCATTATGCTATTTTTGGCGAAGGTATTGATATGTCCGAGCGTTGTTTTAATCATCATGTCCTCTCTAAGTATCTATCCTGAAAATATCTGGGGGGTGGGTACGACGCACCTTCTTAAGGTAAATTTGTTTCGGGCTTTCTTCGCAAGAAGATCAGCACGGCGACAAAGCCAAAAAGCATAGTAACAGAGCCTGTTATAAAAGGGTAGCGAAAATTAATATCTCGTACCATACCAGCCCAGAGCGGACCGGCGATTCGTGCCAAGTTCATGAATGAGTTATTTAATCCCATTGCGATGCCTTGCCCCTGTTATCTTTTGAGCTCATACTTGAATGGTGAGACGGGTTATTGTATAGCTTGGATTCAAGTCGTAAGTGCAACAGGTTGATATCCGAAGAATACCTCATAAGGTGTCTTGAAATCAAGGCATTTTCGCGGACGTAAATTCAGTTTGTCCATAATCATTGTCTC
>Ga0209361_1002373_pt1 | contig 10158 bp, 9 predicted proteins | sample SaaInlV_200m_DNA_3_FD_184657 | JGI IMG/M metagenome (GOLD analysis project Ga0209361, IMG submission 184657) | Marine microbial communities from expanding oxygen minimum zones in the Saanich Inlet - SI037_S4LV_200m_DNA (SPAdes) (version 2) | ecosystem: Environmental > Aquatic > Marine >... | reverse complement strand
CGCTGAAATGCCATCCGGTGGGATATTCATAGTAATACCATCCATTGGGCGTCTCCACCGAAATCCACCATTCGGCCGTTTCTCCGGCCTGATCACCGGCATTCAGCTGCACGGTGGCAAAGAGGGTGCTGCCGGATGTGATGGTCACGTTACCGTCCGTATTGTTCAATCTGATATCCGGAACCGCCGAATTTGCCCCGGCATGGGTATGGAACAGCCCCAAAAACAGCAGTGTGAAAACCATTGCGGCCATGGCGCTCACCGTTGAAACATGAAATATTGGTTTTGATCTTGTCATTGCTATCCCTCCGGTTTTATGAAAAAATTTTAGATTTGCGGATATCCCTTGCACCAACGATGGCGCGGAAAGGACGTTTACCGCATGTTTTGGTTTTAACTTAGCACCCGTCCGTAAAGCCCTTATGAAGGGTTTTTCACGGTTTTGTAAATGTTTTGTAAAAATGCTTCTCATCCAGGGGCTTTTCGAGGTAATCTGGTTTCGCAAGTCATGAGGACCCCCATGAACAACAAAAAACGGACACGTATCCAAATAAGCAGTAGGAAGGAGGCGTCATGAAGAAGGTGATTTTTATAGTGATCCTAGTGTTACTGGCAACCGTCACTAACGCTCCGGCAAGTTCGCTGCATCGGATCGGAAGCTTCCTCGGTGATGATGGCCAACCCAGCGGTTGCTTCTGTTGTGTGAAAGCAACATGCGTCGTGGCCAAGGATGAGGCCGACTGCAAGAAGATCGGCGGCATAAAGGTCAAGAAGTGCGAGGAATGCGGAGAGGCGGCGGAAAAAAAGGAGTAAGGGGCTGCAACAATTCCCCAAGACTCAGGCAGACACGTATCCAAATAAGCAGTTGGGAGGAGAAATCATGAAAAAAATTTTCTTGTTTGTGTTGCTCATTGCCATGGCCACGGTCGCCCAAGGGGCGGATATGGATGATGTTCAGGGGCTCCTTGGCGTTGACGGCAAATTCACAGGTTGCTTCTGCTGTGTGAAGGACACGTGTGTCGTGGCCAGGAGTGAAGCAGACTGCAAAAAGATCGGCGGCGTAAAGATCAAAAACTGCAAGGAATGCCTGGAGGCGGCCGCACCAAACAATTAGACGCCTAATGTGGGGGTAACATGCGTTTTAGAACTTTTCTAACGGCAGTGCTTTCCATGGGGTTGATGGCCTCTGCGACCTGTGATTCATGGGGGCAAGAACCGGCAGTTGGCAAGCCGGGTCAAATTGCCGGGGGCGTGGATCCCGAGATGACTTATGTGCTGGCCATCGGTTGCTGTGTTCCATGGAAGAAGCCCCAAACCTGCAGCAACACGGTCCGCCTCTTTGTGGACGCGGCTACTGCGCAGCTGAACATTCCCCGCAAAAACATTCTGACCCTTATTGATAAAGAGGCAACTTATGAAGGCGTTTTGAAGGGCTTCAAATGGCTGTCCGAAAAATCGAGCCCGGACAATGCCGTGATTATCTATTACAACGGCCACGGTATCATTCTACCGGAAGGCAGCGGCACGGGGGAACCGGAGGATGTATTCGTTTTGTGGTCGGAAAAATTCCCTTTCGCCGGATTGTACGCGGTGCTCGCCCATATCTGGATGAACGACGAAAAGTTTTCCGACCTCGTGGACAAACTCCCCGGAAAGGCCAAGCTCGTCATTGCAGACACCTGCCACGCACTCGAGGCATGGGAAGATCTTCACCCCGGAGGCGCGAAGATCGATTATGGGCTAATGGATGCCGCGCTCATGGCTGCCGCACAGGCAGGTCAACCGGCCGTCAGTACGCCGGACCACGCCCTTTTCACGGAGCAGTTGGTGAAGGCGATGAACAGTAACGTCGACAACCTCAAAGAAGCGTTTGATCTGGCGCAGCGAGAAACCAAGAAAGAATCGAGGATATTCTTTCGGAACCTTAGCAAGAAAACATGGGGTGAGGCCTCTGTTGAGCAGGGGCCCACACTTGAGGACCCGGCAAATATACTGCCTCTCTTCATTCTAAAATGATTACATCGGTAAAGGGGCGTAGCGTAAATCTTCCCGTCCGTAGGAACAAAACGACCCAATTGACGATCCCATGACCCAGACGCCTGAACGCAGCCTGTATCTCGACTATCTTCGAACCGCGCTGATTCTTCTGATCGTCCTGGATCACGCATCCGTTGCCTACACCAGCGCCGCCCAACTCAATTTCTTCAGTTGCAAGGATTCAATCTGGTTCATTGCGGATCCAAACGCCGTTCATGACCTTCTGCGCGGTATTCGCGCATTTCGAATCCCTTTCGCTATCCCGCTCCTTTTCTTCATATCGGGACTTTTTATGGATGCGGGAATAGGGAAATACGGAATTGCCGGATACATGAGAAGACGCCTGGTGCGTATTGGTATTCCGTTGTTGATCATTGCCTTTGTTTTGTCACCGCTGACGCACTATCTCCCCTGCATTCTCACATGGCGGAAGGTGGATCCAACCCACTTTTTCTTCAATGAGTTCTTCAGAGGGCGCTGGTATATCGTTCATGGCTGGTTTTTGTGGATGCTGCTGGTCTTTGAATCGATTGCCGTGATGTGCAGGGCGTTTTTGGGTCAAACGCTTAAGGGGATCGGCAGGACCGTAATCCGGATTGCCATGGAAAAGCCATCCCGGATCTACGCGTTTCTGTTTGCCTGTTCCTATGTGGGATATACGGTGGGCGTAGCGCTCATAAATTCCAGGTTTGCGATCCACTGGGAAGTCCTGTCAGGGCCTTTCTTTTTCCTCGAAAGGATGTACCTGGTGGACTTCTCTTTTTTCCTTCTCGGCGTGATCTTAGGCCAATCCTACGGAACTGAACAATTCAAAAAGATCGAGGAGGCGATGTTCGCATCCCCGTTCAAATGGGTTTCCATCTCATGCGTGGTCCTATTGGCAACGGCACTCTTGCCCGTGCCCGAAACCCGTTCCTTTTTTACGCTGTTGTACGATCCTTTGCTTCACCTGAACCTGATGACGGCTCCGGCACTTTGCGTTACGCTTTCGCTGGCATCCCTTTCCGTCTTTCGAAAATATGTTAATGTCCGGTCCGCCTTTCTCCAAAGCCTATCCAGGGCTTCTTATACAATTTACATATTTCATCTCATCATTTGCGTCTGGACGGAGTACCTGCTCTTGTCCCTCAACATTTCCGCCTACTTAAAACTCGGCATTTCTTTTGTGACGGCAGTCCTGGCAGGCTGGGCCCTGTACCGGCTCAAACAAAACGTCATTGCAAGCGCACGGCACAAGAGGAAGAAAAGGCGACCATCCTAACCTACATCCCGCTCGCGTCACGCACCAGGCGCCCATAATTGTAAATCCGGATGGCATCGCCCTGGGGGCCGGCTCCGGTGGGCCAGTCGTCGGGATCTCCCATCTTGGGGTCGCTGCGCTGAGCCCCCGCACCGTGAACGTCCGTCCATCGGCCGTTCATGTAGCCCATGGCCCGGCCAAAAGCGACATACGCGGCTTTCGTTCCGGGTGCAGCGTTCACGTTGGCATGGGTGCTATTGCTCCAGTAATAAGGGTAGTCTGTTTGTCCCGCTTCATTTGTAATGGCGGTGACATTAAACAATGGATCGATGGCGGCGGAGCCGGTGACGTCGGGGGAACGGGAATAATCCACAATGCTCTGCAGTTCTTTAGCGTTCGGCAGGCGCCAATCGCTGTAACCAAGATAATTTTCAGCGTTTTTCGCTTCCACCCAGGCCAAGACCTCTTCCCAGTTGAGGCCTGTGCCGCTGTCGTCCCGGGACCACATGAGGCCGGCCGCGTTGTCGGTGATGGTGCCGTCCCCGTTGTCCGTAAATTCGTTGCTGCCGTATCCGGTGTTGTCGCGCACATAAATGGTGAAGTAACCTTTATTAGCGGTCGGGTAACACTTGATGCGCCCGTCGGCGAAGTTGACGCCGAAAAAACATTCCTGCCCGTTCATCACCGTGGCGTTATAGACCGTGCTGGTGGTCCACTGGGAGTCGATGATCCTATCGCCTGCGCTCGTGTCCCCATATGCGAAATCGAAGTAGTCGGCGTCCATAAAGGGGACCAGACTTGATGTATCGGTCCCGCCATAGCCGCTGGGATCGATGCCGGAAAACTCAATGAGCGAATAAAGCTCCTTGACGGTGGGCAGCCGCCAGTCGTCGTATCCCGCAAGTTCGAAGGCATCAGCGCCGTCAACCGCTTCGTCCCAGGTCATTTTGGCTCCTGGATCCCGCTGCCACATGAGACCCGTGATATTGTCCGTTATGGTTCCGTCGCCATTGTCGGTATAGTCGGGAGCATTGCTCGTATGCTGGGCATCCTGCCCATAAAAAACCTCAACTGGTTCCGGGCAGGGAATGGCGCCGGAATCATCGTAGCATGTGTCTTGAGCCGTATCCACAACAGGATAAGATCCGGTTTCAGTTTCCACTATCTCCAAGTCGCCTTGGTCATAGAATGTGGTTTCAAAATCCATCAAACCGTCTACAGTCGTGTCCACACCGAAATAGAATCCATAGGCGCCGACCGGAAGCCCTGTCATGCGCAATACCTCCAGGGGTTCCGTCATATCGAAAAGGGCTCCCTGATAAGCGGGCATAAGGCCCTCCATGCCATCTTCACTAAAATTCCACCCGTCAGGATACTCATAGTAATACCATCCCATGGGCGTCTCCGCGATAATCCACCATTCGGCCATTTCTCCGGTCTGGTCACCGGCATCCAATTGAATGGTGGCAAAGAGGGTGCTGCCCGATGAAATGGTCACTTCTCCGTCTATGCCGTTCAGTTTTATATCCGGAACCGCCGAGGTCGCACCGGCATTGCTATAGAACAGCCCCAGAAACAGAAATGCGGAAAATACTGCAGCCATGGCGCTCACAGGCGAAACATGAAATTTTGGTTTTGGTCTTGTCATTGTCATACCTCCGGCCTTATGCGATCATTTTAAGTCTGCGGATATCCCATTCCATAATGATGTTCCGGAATGGCCGTTTGCCGCATGTTTTGTTTTCAATTTACCATCCAACGGTAAACGCCTTATCAGGACTTTTTCACGGTTTTGTAAATGTTTTGTAAAAATGGTTCTCATTCAGGGGCTTTTCAGGTTATTCTGTCTCGCATGCTTAGGAGGAACGCCATGAACAGCAGAGAACGGATACTGATTATCGATGATGATGAGAAACTCTGTCGACTGGTGCAGGAATATCTGGGGCCCATGGGCTATCAGGTGGAAAGTGCCTATACCGGGTCGGAGGGCCTGGAAAAAGCTTTAAAAGGAGATTATCATGCGATAATCCTGGATGTGATGCTGCCGGAAATGGACGGGTTCGAATTGCTCAGGCAATTGCGTGTAAGATCCCATGTTCCGGTCCTGATGCTGACCTCCCGCGGAGACGAAACTGACCGGATTGTGGGGCTTGAAATCGGGGCTGACGATTACCTTCCCAAAACCTTTTCAACACGCGAACTGCTGGCCCGTCTCCGTGCGGTGATCAGACGGTCCCACATGACGGGTGGTCTGGGGAAAGCTGAAAGGGGTTTGTGTTTCGGAAGTCTCAGACTGAATGAGGATGCCTATGAAGCCTTTCTTGATGGTAATCGTCTTGATCTGACGCCCATCGAATACCAACTCCTGGTGCGCCTGGCAAAAGCGGGGGGAAGGGCCTTGACACGGGAACAACTCCTGGATGCGGTGGCCGACCGGAATTTCGACGTCTTTGACCGGTCCATTGACATGCATATCTCCTCCCTGCGCGGAAAGCTCGACGATGATCCCAAGAACCCGCGGTTCATCCGCACGGTGCGCGGTGTGGGGTATCTGTTCATGCCGTCTTTGAGTGAGAAGGAATCATGAACCCGATACGGTCCCTTTTCCTGAAAATTCTCCTCTGGTTCTTCATGAGCCTGGTTCTGCTGATTGTGATTTTAGCGGGGATTTTTAACCTGGATTTCCGTTTGCGGCCCGATTCAGCGCTAATCACCGGCCTTGGCGGTCAGGGAAAGGCCCTTGGGCGGGTGATCCTTCGGGAGCTCTATGATTCCAACTACTATGAGTGGGGTTCGATTCTTGAGCGTTTCGGGAATGCCTATGAGCTGGATCTTGTCCTTTGCCAGTCGAATGGACGGATCCTGGTGGGCCCGGATCGTGCGATTCCAGTCAGGGTAAAGAATTCGCTGCGCGGGGTTGAAAAAGATCTGGTCCGGGTTCATCGACCGCCGCCGCATCCCCCCTTTAATTCCAATGAAAGATCCGTCCGCGGTGTTCCCCCGAGGCACGGACGACCGCCGGCGTTTGTCTCAGGGAGAAAGAAAGGCGCCGCGCCCTTCCGGCTGCTTCCGCTGCCCCCGCCCGAAAAACTCCGTTTCAAATACCTCTTGCGGACATCTGATCCTACCCGCTATTGGGGCTGGGTGTCGTTTCCTTTTCATGAACGGCGCGAAAACGCGCCGGTAAACCTGTTTCTGCTGGCGGCGTCCACTTCCATCACCGGAAACGGTCTGTTTTTCAATCCCGTTCCATGGCTTCTTCTGGCGGGTTTTGTCCTGGCAGCCTCCATTTTATTGTGGATTCCACTGGTCAAAAACATCACCCGGCCCATTGCCCGTATCACCGGGGCGGCCGAGGAGATCGCCCGCGGCAATTTCAATGTCCATGTTGAAGATCAGAGAAAAGATGAGATCGGCCGGCTTGGCGTAGCCATCAATCACATGTCCGGCCAGTTGGAAAACCATATTATGGGGCAGAAACGGTTTCTGGGAGATATGGCTCACGAACTGGCATCTCCCATCGCACGAATGGAGCTGGGTCTGAGTATTTTCGAGCAGCGCTTGAAAGGCGAAGACCAGGATCGCCTGAAGGACATCACTGAAGAAGTCCGTCATATGTCCAACCTGATCAACGAGCTGCTGTCCTTCACCCGGGCCGAAATAGGTTCTGAGAGGTTGACGGCAGAAACCATTCCGCTCTGGCCCATCGTAGATTCGGTCGTGGACCGGGAGGGGGCGGCCGGTGTTGAAATCATCAACCGTGTGGCCGATGACATCTCAGTATGGGCCGTCGACAGTCTCCTTCATCGCGCACTTTCAAATGTCTTGAGAAACGCCATCCGATATGCAGGCCCGGCGGGACCCATTGAGATCGCGGTACACAGGGAAGGTGCCAAAGTCCTTCTGGCGGTAACCGACCAGGGTCCCGGTGTACCCGAAGATGCCATCGGCCGCCTCTTCGAACCCTTTTACCGGCCGGAGGCCGTACGAAACCGCAAGAGCGGTGGGGTAGGCCTTGGTCTGGCCATTGTAAAGACCTGCGTTCAGGCCTGTGGCGGAACCGTCCATGCGGAAAACCTTCAACCGAAGGGTTTTTCCATCACCATGGCGCTTTTTAGATCGGAGCCTTAGAGCCTGTTTGACACCGAGTACACCGAATTTTATATTTTTTATGGCGGTTGGGTAATTCCCCAATCCGCAAGGTAGCCGTCAATGATCCTCTGATAGCTGCCGTCCTTCTTCATTTCTCTTAGAACAATGTCAGCCCTGTCTCTTAAACTGCCGAGATTATTTGTCTTTGAAAAACCCATATAGGCTGGAAAGGATTGAATGGGGGGTTTAAGTTCCTTGATTTTAACCGAATTGCTTTCCTGAAGATTAGCTTTAGAATAATAATAATACATGACTTTCGGCCATTAATGTTTTAATTGACTTTACTTAAGACATGGCGTATAAGCATGCACCATGTCCGCTAAATCCACACAAAACCAAAAAAACAAGATCCGATCAAAGGTCATTATTTTTTGGCTTGAGAAAATCGAAAAGTTAGATTTTTCAATATCAGATTTTTTTAAAAAATTCAATGTTCCATTTAGTAGGTCACAATATTATATTTACAAGAAAAAGTACAATAGCTATGGAGAATTAGGCCTTGAAGACAAAAGAAATCAAGGAGGAAATAGAAAGACTAATTTCGAAAGCGAAGCCTTCATTGCAGGGTGTATTGCTGCTAATCCAAACTTAAGCTTGCAATGGTTAAGCGAAAAGCTTGCCGAAAAATATGGCTGCAAATTCAGCCCATCAGGAATAACACGAGTTATTCAAAGACTACATCCCGAAATGGAAAATCGTTCAAGAGGGAGACCTAAAATTTATGAAGACAAAGAGTTTCATAATTCATGTGGGGGATTTGAGTTGATTATAGCGTTGGCGTATCATTTAGGTTGGCCCCAAATGGTAGCAAATACAATTAAGAATACTGTTAGATCCCTTAAAAGAACAAAAGCCTTCGAGTCAAGTGCGAAGTTTTCCGACCCAAAAGGCCGTGATAAACATGGAAGGTTCACAGCAGAATACAATCAGCGTGAAGATGTCAGAAAAAAGCGATTTGAGTCGATTACTGAAAAGCGGGATGAGAAAAATTGGAATTCAATGAATGTAATTCGGGATAACATAAAAACGATTGAGCGTAAGAGCTTAGCAATTCTTTCAATTCCAGTAATAACGATGAATGGCAGTATGAGAACAGTAGATTCAGCACTCGGTCAGGAACTAAAGCATTTTGCCGGTTTTGATTATAAGCAAAATTCCCTGACAAAATACCTGGGTGAATTGAAATATCTCGGAGTATCAGCAAAGCTACTTGAAGATACCGTAGCATTTTGGAGTAAATGCTGGGGAACTGAGATGGGAAATCTTGGTAAACCGTCGAGCTTGCTATGTTACTACATCGATGGTAACACAAAAGCTGTTTGGTCTTCTAAGCGTGTAAAAAAGAATAAAGTGACTATGCTTGGGCGAGTAATGGGTTGTTTAGAACAAGTATTCATCCATGATGCCTTAGGACATCCGATTTATTTCGAGACATATTCGGGGCATGGCCCTTGCGGTGAACACATTCTTAGTATGTTCAAAAAGATTGAGGCTACAATTGAAGATGTACCAGGCGCCAGGACATCTGTTACCCGCGTATTAGTCATGGATGGAGCGAGCAACGGTGTAGGAACTTTGCGCGCTTTTGCATCACAACAGAAGTATCATTATATAACGCCCTTAGATGATAATCAGTGGAAAGAAAGAAAAATTGTCAATATAGGTAGACCGACACGTTATCTATATGGAAAAGCTAGTTTAAGAGATGCCGTTATAGAGCTGGAAGATTCTAAGGAAAAAGGATTTTTTATAAGAACACGTGCAATAAAAATTGACTGGGACAATGGTAACGTGACCGTGCTGCTTAATAGCCTTCCTTTAGAAACAATAGGATCTAGTGAAATTGTGCAGTCATACTTCAAAAGATGGCCGGCAGAAGAATTACAATTCAGACATATGAAATCGGCGGTCAGTTTGCATAGAGTAGCAGGGTATGGAAAACAAAAGATTCAAGATAAACATATTGCGGAGCGACAATCTCATATTGCAAAAATGATTAACAAATATAAAGAGCTTTTAAAAGAAGCAATAGAAGATACGGGCGTGCACGAAGAAGCCATAGCCAAACTTATCCCCAAAGAACGTCGACTTCGGAATCAGGGGAAAATTAAAGATGGCAAGCTCAAGCTTCCAAAAAAGCAGATGGCGCAGCTTAATTCGTATGAGAAAGAGATTAAAAATCACGAGAAAGAAATTAAAGAGATTGAAAAGGAGCATTGTGACCATTTTAGACTGTTGAGAAAGCACCGGCGTGAATGGCTTCGACTACAGGGAAAAGAAACGGTGTACAAAATGGATGTTGAACTTGATCAAATACTGACATTCCATCGAGCTAGTTTAGCAAATCTCTATGCTTTCTTCATCAAACACTTCCTAGGAGGTGAGTCGATAAGTTTGATAAAGCTTTTGCATAAAATTATTCATATTCCCGCGATTATCAGGGAAAGTGAGGATGTTCGTAAGGTAGTTTTAAATTACAACAAAAAAGATAAATTTATGATGGAGAAACTTTCCAAGGCAGTAGAGAAAATTAACGACTTACATGTAATAGGCCCCCAAGGCAAACGGATGGAATTCTCCTTAGAAAACCATAAATCTTAAATTAAATCAAATTATTTGTCAATGGCCGAAAGTCATGTATTATATGTTTCCCTGGGTAATGCTTCTATACTTTTGTTGATAATAGATAATAACTCAGGCCAGTCTTTTCGAATAGAATAGACAACCTT
>Ga0209361_1002369_pt1 | contig 10171 bp, 12 predicted proteins | sample SaaInlV_200m_DNA_3_FD_184657 | JGI IMG/M metagenome (GOLD analysis project Ga0209361, IMG submission 184657) | Marine microbial communities from expanding oxygen minimum zones in the Saanich Inlet - SI037_S4LV_200m_DNA (SPAdes) (version 2) | ecosystem: Environmental > Aquatic > Marine >... | reverse complement strand
GGGTTTTTAATGTGGGGTATTGTAGAGTTATTAAAAGGTAGAGTGCATCTTTATTACGTATTTATAATACTTGGCATCTTGTTCCATAAAACATTGATTATTATGTTGCTATTTGGGTACTATTATAATTCTAATAATTCTAATAATTCTAATAATTTTAGAATATTAGAATTATTACCGCTGGTTATATTGTCTTTATTATTATTTTCTATTTTTCTTGATAGAAATTATGAGCATTTAATATTTTTCTATATTTCTAGTTATAATTCCTATATGTTTTCTTTAGGAGGTGCGCCTCGTGTACTAATAAATGCAATTCCTGCCGTAATATTGTTTTATTATCGAAAAAAATGGATTAAAATGTATTGTGATTATAAATTATGGCATGCATTCAGTGTGTTTAGTATTGCACTAGTTCCTTCTGTGTTTTATTTTTCAACTTTTTCTGATCGCATATCTTTTTACATGATTCCGGCACAGATTGTAATTTTATCTAGAATTCCAAAATTGATTGATTCAACGTATTATCGCAGTATCTTTGTAATAAGTATTTTTATGATATATGCAGTATCTATGTTTGTATGGTTGAACTTTGGAAGTAACTCTATTACATGGGTTCCATATAATAATATTTTAACAGAGTAGGTTTTTAATACGCTGAATGATATGAAGAATGAATAAAGACATATTCTATACAGTGATGATTCAGAACAAAGATAGCAAAGAATTATAGTCTTTTAAATTAGATTAATTTTAAGGAAGTAATGAATTTTTTTTTAGCCAAAATTGATGCGTTTATTTTTGATTTTGATGGGGTACTAACTAATAATCTTGTTTATTTAGATCAAAACAGTCAAGAATGGGTCAGTTGTAGCCGGGCAGATGGTTTGGCATTTGATGTCCTACGTAAACTACAAAAACCAGCTTATATTCTTTCAACTGAAAAAAATCTAGTGGTAACGGCCAGGGCTAAGAAGTTGAAGATTTCTGCGTTACAGGGGGTTGACAATAAGACTGAAGAGATTAAAAAACTTGCAGAAAGGGAAGGCTTTGATTTGCAAAACATTTTGTATGTAGGTAATGATCTCAACGATTATCATGTAATGCAATTATGTGGCTATACTGCCTGTCCATCAGACAGTCATAAAAAAATTAAATCAATTGCTAATGTTGTTTTAAAGACAAGAGGAGGTAATGGAATTGTGCGTGAGTTACTAGAAGAAGTACTGTGTCTCGATTTTATTAATATACTTTACAAAAAATAAGGAGAAGAAATGTCAATTTTTATAGTTGCAGAGATAGGAATTAATCACAATGGAGATATGTCAATTTGTAAAGAGTTGATTGATGTGGCAGCCGAATCTGGCTGTGATGCGGTTAAATTTCAAAAACGAGATATCAATCAGGTTTATACTCAGGAGTTTTTAGCTTCACCTAGAGAGAGTCAATGGGGGGCAACTCAAAGAGAGCAAAAATTAGGCTTGGAATTTAGTGCAGACGAATATCAAGAAATTGATGATTATTGCAAAGAGAAGGGGCTCGAATGGTTTGCGAGTGCTTGGGATATTAATTCACAAAAATTCTTACGCCAGTTTAACTCTAAATACAATAAAGTTGCCTCAGCAATGATAGTGTATACGGAATTATTAAAGGAAGTTGCTAGTGAAGGTAAACATACTTTTATTTCAACGGGTATGACAACTTATGATGACATTCAAACTGCAGTAGATATTTTTCGTACAGCAGCCTGTTCATTTGAGCTAATGCACACCGTATCAACCTACCCAATGAAAGATGAAGATGCAAACCTTAATATGATCAAAACCCTAAGAGAAAAGTTTAAATGTGATGTAGGTTACAGTGGGCATGAAGTAGGTTTGGCAGTTTCATATGCAGCAGCAGCCTTGGGAATTAGCTCACTTGAAAGGCATATTACTTTAGATAGATCAATGTATGGTTCAGACCAGTCAGCTTCTGTAGAGCCTATAGGCTTTAGGCAGCTAGTGGGTGCGGTGAGAAAAATTGAACTGGCAATGGGTGATGGCATAAAGAAAACGATTGAAGCAGAAGCGCCCATTGCTGTAAATCTTCGCCAACACCTTAATTTATAGTGGTAATGCTATGAATAATAAATTAGGTGTAATGCAAGGGCGGCTAGTTCCTAAATATCAGGGCAGGTATCAAGCTTTTCCTATTGGAATGTGGCAAGATGAATTTAAAGTTGCTAAAGGCTGTGGCTTAGACTTGATTGAGTTTATATTAGATTTTAATGATGCAGAAGAAAATCCATTATTGAAATTAGGTGGTGTTGGTGAAATAGCTAAAATTAGTAAAGTCACCAACGTGTCAGTAAAAACCATCTGTGCCGATTATTTTATGGAAGCACCCCTGCATTCAACTAATAATAAAGTTGCAGAAAAGAGTTTTAAAATTTTAGAAAGGTTGTTAAAAACAGCTAAAAAATTAAAAATAACAGACATTGTAATTCCATGTGTTGATCAATCTAGTTTAGAGACCAAAGAGGCGGTTAATAGATTTGTTGAACAAATAACAAAAATCATTCCAAAAATTGAAAAGCAAAATATTAACCTATCTTTAGAAACTGATTTGGCACCACAGCCATTTATTGAATTATTGGATAAATTGAACTCTAAGAGTATCACTGTTAATTATGATATTGGTAATAGTGCTGCTCTAGGCTTTGATTCGGATGAAGAGTTAAATGCTTATGGAGATAGAATTACAGATATTCATATTAAAGACAGGATTCTAGGCGGTGGTCCAGTAATGTTGGGCGAAGGAAATGCTAATTTCGTAAAGTTCTTTGGTAAGTTGAAAGAATTTGATTACCAAGGGCCTTTTATTATGCAAGCTTATCGTGATGAAGAAGGGATTTCTATTTTTAAGAGTCAATTAAAATGGATTAAAGATATATTTCATAGCTCTTTATGATTAAAGAAATTAGACATACAGGTATCGTGGTTGATGATCTAAAAAAATCTATATGGTTTTATAAGGAGAAAATGGGCTTTAAGGTGTTTAAGCGTATGGATGAATCTGGTCATTTTATTGATAAGATTCTAGGAATGACAAACATAATGGTTACAACGGTTAAGATGATACTTGGAAATGGGCAAATGATAGAATTGTTAGACTTTTCTAGTCATAAGAAAAATATATTACAAGCCTCTATCAATGATATTGGGCCGACACATTTGGCTTTTACCGTTAATAACATTGATGAAGTGTATGATGATTTCTTGCATGACGGAGTAGATTTTATTTCCGCACCAAAAGTGTCCGAGGATGGTAGCGTTAAGGTTGTCTTTTGCAAGGCCCCTGAAGGGACGTATATTGAGTTGGTTGAATTATTAAAAAAATGACTAATATTGTTGCTTTAATACCTGCAAGAAGCGGGTCCAAAGGCGTCCTAAATAAAAATATTAGGCCTATAGGTGGAATTCCATTGATTGCTTATTCAATTGCTGCCGCATTAAAATCAACACTTATAGACCGTGTTGTTGTTTCTACAGATTCAGAAAAGTATGCTGAACTTGCTAGAAGTTTTGGTGCGGAAACACCGTTTATTAGGCCTGTGAATATTTCTGGAGATTCGGCAACAGACATAGAATTCTTTAAACATGCTATATCTTGGTTTAAAGATAATGAGAATTGCACACCTAGATATCTTGTTCATTTGCGTCCAACTACACCTTTTAGAGATCCTAAGATTATCGATAAAGCTATTAAAGAGTTTATATGTAGCGACTATACTGCACTTAGGTCGTGCCATAAAATGTCAGAGTCATCATATAAGACATTTGAGGTTGAAAATAAAATATTTAAACGAATATGTAATGGGGGGAGTGATATTGAAAGTTCGAATGCTGCAAGGCAATCATTTCCGGAAACTTATGATGCTAATGGCTATATTGATATTGTTCGTACTGAAATTATTAGTAAGCGTAATCTAATTCATGGAAGTAGAGTAAAGGCATTTATTACTAATACTGCCCATGAAATTGATGAGATAGATGATATTGATTTTTTAGAGTATTTAATAAAGAAGAACCCTGAATATAAAAATATTTTTAAATAGGAGGTGCTGTGAAAATAAATACTGAGAATTTAAAGGGAAAATGTGCATTTATTTCAGGTGCTACTGGTGGAATTGGAAAGGAGATAGCTATAGCCTTGGCAAGAGAGGGTTGTGACTTATTTTTAACATCAACAACTAATTCCAGTCTACAACAAGTTGTTGATTCTCTTAAAAAATATCATGTTCGAGTCGAGGCTTTTAGTGGAGACCTGTCGGATGAAAATGAAATTTATAATATTGTTAAATGTGCAAAAGAAAATTTCAAGGGTATCGATATTTTAGTCAACTCTGCCGGTATTTTTCCTAATGAGAATCTATTTACGATTGATGATAAAGCGTACTCAAAGGTGATGAATATAAATTTTAGATCAGCATTTATATTTACCAGGGAGTTTTCCAAATATATGTCTAAGAAAGGGTGGGGAAGAATTGTTAATATTGGATCATCTTCCGCATATTCTGGATTTGGAGGGACTAGCCTATATTGTGCAACAAAACACGCCTTATTAGGTTTTTCTAGAGCTATACATGATGAATTGAAGGAGTTTAATGTAAGAAGTTATTATATATCCCCTTCATCTACACAAAGCAAAATGGGAATGGCAACAAAAGGACAGGATTATGAAACCTTTTTACAACCAGGCGATATAGCTAAGTATGTAGTATTTTCAATTTCTTTTGATAGTAGTATTATGTCGGAAGAGGTTTTTCTTAAAAGGATGATAATAAGGTGAGTGACTATTTAAAAATTGTTTATGATGAGGGTGCCCGCCCTTATACTGAATATCCAGAAAAATTAATCCATTATTTATTTAATGCTTTTAATATAAAAGAAGGTATGAAACTCCTAGAGCCTGGCTGTGGTCGCGGTGAACATCTTCGTTTATTTAAGAATTTAGGGGTAGATGTTTATGGTTTAGATTTATCCCCTGAAGCTCCTTTATTTGCGAAAGATTTAAATATAAAGGTATGTGACCTAGAAAAGGATAAATTGCCGTATCCTGACAATTATTTTGATGTGATATATAGTAAATCTTTTTTAGAGCATTTGCGAGATCCAAGTAAATTTCTAAATGAGGCATATCGCGTATTAAAACCTGGTGGTCTCTTATTATCAATGGTTCCTGACTGGGAGTCACAGTATAAAAAATTCTACGATGACTATACTCATGTAAGTCCTTTTACCACTATTTCTCTTAAAAATATTCAATTAGTTGCTGGCTTTAGTTCTGTTGAAGTTTATAAGTTTAGGCAATTACCTGTAGTATGGAAATACCCTATACTCAATACTCTCTGCGCTATAGTTAGTCCTTTTATACTAATTAGAACTAAAATTCCACTCTTGCGTTGGTCTCGTGAACTAATGTTGGTTGGGAGTGCTAAAAAGCCTAAGGAGTAGTCATGGATTTAAATTTAAAAGATAAGCGTGTTTTGGTAACAGGTTCGTCGCGAGGCATAGGCCTAGAAATAGCGAGGAATTTCTTACATGAAGGTGCAAGAGTTATTATATCTTCTCGAGGTAAAAATCGATTAGAGCAAATAGAGAAAGAATTAATTGCAGAATATGGCAAAAAAAATATTTCGACATTTGTTTGCGATCATTCTAATATAGATGATGTAAAAATCTTGTTTAAGAATATTGAAAAACAGTATTTTGGGCTTGATATTGTTGTGTCAAATGTTGGGGATGGGCGGAGTGTGTCAGATGCCTTGCCTGATGATGAGCAATGGAAAAAAACATGGAACAGTAATTTTGAGTCTACTCTACAAACAGCTCGAACTTTTTTACCAATGTTGAAAGGGTCACAAGGAGCGTTGTTATTCGTTTCTTCAATTGCTGGAATGGAAGCCTTTGGCGCACCTACCGACTATTCAACAGCTAAAGCAGCAATTATTGCATTAGCAAAAAATATGGCAAGAAAACTAGCCCCAAGTGTTAGAGTGAATGTAATCGCACCAGGTAACGTTTATTTTAAAGGTGGGTCTTGGGATGAAAAAATTCAACAAAATAAAAAACGTGTAGATGAAATCATTAAATCAACAGTGCCTATGAATCGCTTTGCAACACCACAAGAAATTGCAGATTCTGCAGTGTTTTTATGTTCAGATAGGGCTAGTTTTATTACAGGCGCTACTTTGGTAATTGATGGCGGGCAGACCGTAGGAGTGTTTTAATGCTATTCTCTGAATGGAAAAAATAACAATTATAGCCTCTAGAAGGGCTAATGTTAGGTAAGCAGTTGTATTACAATAAATTGGTGTAAGCGTCATCTTGATTAATGTAAATAAGAGGAAATATGAATAATAATTTAAATAATAAGATGTTAAAAGAGAAATACGATCAGATATTTAATGATGGAGCATATGAAAATTATTTCACATTTAATTCATACTCCATCTTTGAAGAGATAGTTGCAGCAACGAATTGGGAAAACAAAGACGTATTGGACATTGGTTGCGGTGAAGGAGAGCTTTCTGCCATGATCTCTTTTGCTGGAGCAAAGCGTGTGCATGCTATTGACTATAGTAAAAAAGCAATAGAATTATCTAAAAATAGAATTAATTTAGAAAGTGTCTTTTTTGAGTGTATGGAAGGTAAGGATGTAACTGAAAAATACGATATTATAGTTATGGCTGGCGTCCTGGAACACATTGATGATCCCTTTGACATGCTAAAGAATCTAATGAAAAATAATTTAAACAAGGGTGGAATGTTAGTTACAGCTTCACCATCATTTGTTAATCCTAGGGGTTATGTTTGGATGACATTGCAAATTTTATTAAATGTTCCAATGTCATTATCTGATATACATTTCTTTTTGCCCGATGATTTTAAAGAGTTTGGTGAGAAGAATGGTTACAATATAGAAAATTCTACAATATCTCATGATTGGGGCGGGGGAAGAAAAACTATTCTTGATTTTAAAAAAAGACTGGTAAATGCTTTGTCAGATGCTAATTTAGATAATACAAAAGTTCCAGAATTTTTGAATTGGATGGAAAAATCTATTCCATATTTTGAGCACACAGAAGAAAGTGACGCCATCATGGTTACAAAAATAAAAAAATAAAAAAATAAAGGAAGAAATCTTGAAAAATATTTTTAAATTAAATGGAAAGATAATTGTTATAACAGGGGCGACAGGCTTGTTAGGTAAAAAACATGCAGAAATAATTGCTTGTTATGGCGGCACTCCAGTATTGTTAGATTTATCACAAGATGTTATTGATGATTTTTCTAATGAGCTAAATAAGAAATATAATACGAATGCAATTGGCTTTGCGATTAATATTACAGATGAGCAAGCTATTATGAATAATGCAAAATTGTTAATAAATAAATTTGGAAAAATAGATGGATTGGTTAATAATGCTGCTAACAATCCTAAAGTTGAAGATAGTAAGAGTGTTAACTTTTCTAGATTAGAGAGTTTCCCTTTAGATATCTGGAATGATGATATTGCAGTTGGCTTGACTGGATCTTTTTTATGTGCAAAGCATTATGGATTTGAAATCTCAAAAAATCCAAATGGCGGCTCGATTGTCAACATATCCTCTGATTTAGGCTTGATTGCACCTGATCAAAGACTATATAAAAAAGATGGTATTCCAGAAAATCTTCAAAATGTAAAACCCGTAACTTATTCTGTTGTAAAAACTGGACTAATTGGTTTAACTCGATATTTAGCAACCTATTGGGCGGATGACAATGTTCGTTGTAATGTAATATGTCCTGGTGGTGTTGAAAATGGCCAGCCTGTTGAGTTTTTAAAAGAGATCAATAAGAGAATTCCAGTAGGAAGAATGGCTAGGGTTGATGAGTACCAAAGTACTTTGCTATGGATGCTAAGCGATTCGTCTAGTTATTTAAATGGCGCCATTGTGCCTGTTGATGGTGGACGGACAACTTGGTAATTTATATTTTTTATGGGTCATGACAACTTAAGCATGTTTAAAAACCTGTTAAAGTACTGTCATGAAAGTAAAAAACAAGCATGTAATTCGTTCTCGTATTTCTGAGGCCAAATTTAGACAAATATTTTTTTTCGTCTAAAAATCTCTATTCAAAAAAATCAAAAAAGTGAAAAATAAAGTTGGAATTTCAGAAATTTTAAAAAATTGTCAGAGGTTTTGGGGTGGTAAAGCTATATGAAAAATATTAGATCTAATTACATCAAATTAGGATTTAAATTCACCAATAACATTCAGAATATCTCAGCTAAGCACCAATGGGTCCTTTGCAATAAAAAAATAATTGAGTTACTTGATAAAGATATAGAAAATACATTAGATAAGATAAATTTAATACAGAAGGCAACACAAGTGTTTCTGTTTTTTTATACTTGTATTAAAGCATTTTTTATAGTTCTTTATTACTATGCTAAGCAATTATTTGTTGTCAAATTTTCAGTTGTTAAAAATAAAAAAAATATAATTTTTGAAGCAGATAGAAAGTATCGGCATTATAATTTTTTCAGAATAAATAATAATTCTAAAAGTTTTCAGGTTATTGATGGGCTAAATCTTACCAAACTAATGAGATTTGGCCATGTTGGATTTATTAGACTTATTAAGCATTTTTTTATCTCCTTGAATGAATTTTATTATATTTTGACAATGAGCCATTCTTCACAAGTAAGGTTGTTTTTACTAAAAGGTGGGGCACGTAATATTCCTGCATACACATATTTGTACTGTATGCTTAATTTTATTAAAATAGAAAACCCAAAATGTACTGCGTATATAGGGAGCGGAGTATCATTACTATCATTTGCCTTAGTATCGTTAAAGATAAAAACAGTTTATATTTGTCATGGGCTTATTTCTAAAATTAATCCATTAATTTTTCCTGAATTTGATCAGATTTTCCTTTATAGTGAGGAAGAATTAAAATATTTAAGAAAAGTTGGTGTATTGTCAAAAACAGATATTTATAGTTTTGATAATATCAAAAATCACAATAGAGCAATAGTTATTTTTTTAGGTAACGATGATAGTGATAACCTTGATGCTATTTTAAAAATAATTAAACTATTTCAAGCAGAAAATTATACGGTATATCTGAAATTTCACCCGCTAGTCGATAATGTAGAGATTGTCAATAAAGTATATTTAAATGATAAAGTCATAGTGGTAGATAGTAAAAAATATTGTAATGCAAGTGATATAATTAAAAAGGTAAGGCCAGCTTTTACTGTGAGTGTAAAGACATCTACATCAAATTGTGAGTCTTTAAGCATGGGTGTTATCCCTATTTTTTTTGATGTTGCTAAGAACTCAGATTTATATAATCATTATAAAGATTCAGAGGAATTTTTTGTATATCCATTTGAGGATAGGGCGTTATCTTGGCGTTTAGAATACAATATAATCGATGATGTATTAATGGAGAATATTAACCATGTAGATGTTGTTGATATGCTTAGATTAAGGTAAAGAAATATTTTCGGGGCTGACACCTAACATTTAATATGTTAGAGTTAGCAAATGTACATAAAGCATTGTAAGTTAAGTAAAAACAAGCAATTAGAACTAATGAAATACTTCATTACAGGTGCAACAGCAAGAACAGTCGCTGATTTGGTTGGTATTCATCGTAACAGTGCGGTACGTTTCTTCCATAAACTGCGAGTCAAGATTGCCCTTAAACAGCAAGATCGCAACGAGCAGTTTACCACCCCAAAACCTCTGACAACTTTTTAAAATTTCTTATATAGAACATCCTAAGAAGCCTTCTTCTTATTCTGGTTCAATTTTATACTCTCTTGATACACATCTATTGGTTTTTTATAGTCTAGCGTTTCATGGAATCTTCGATGGTTGTAAAACTCGATATAGTCATCCATATCAGTTATTAGTTCGCCAATGGATTGATATGCGTTTAAATATATTCTTTCGCATTTGGCGCTTCGCCATAAGCGCTCAATGCAGATGTTATCTGTTGCCCTGCCTTTACCATCCATTGATATAGTAATACCTAGGTTTTTAAGTCTCTGGGTATGTACTTCACTGGTGTATTGACTGCCTTGATCGGTGTTAAAGATCTCCGGATGTGGATATTTTGCTAACGCA
>Ga0209361_1002358_pt1 | contig 10201 bp, 10 predicted proteins | sample SaaInlV_200m_DNA_3_FD_184657 | JGI IMG/M metagenome (GOLD analysis project Ga0209361, IMG submission 184657) | Marine microbial communities from expanding oxygen minimum zones in the Saanich Inlet - SI037_S4LV_200m_DNA (SPAdes) (version 2) | ecosystem: Environmental > Aquatic > Marine >... | reverse complement strand
CGACGTCTTTCCACTACCACCCTTTCCAGCCACAGCAATATTAAAACTCAAATAGTAAACCCCGCTTTAGAATCATCTTCTCACTCCTTAAGCTTCATAACTTCTTTCACAATATCTGTGGCGGATAGTAATCCAACCGGTTTTCTACCTTCAGGAGACAAGACCACTACCCTGTGTATATCCTTAACAACCATTATGTTCGATACTTCCTTCAGGGTCATTTCAGGGTTTACGTTATAAACAATGGGTGTCATTATGTCTTCTGCAGCTGTCTTTTTAATCTCATCTTCTGTTTTTTTACCAAATGCTTTTACAATGTCAAGGGAAGTAACAATACCTGCTGTCTCATCGTTCTGGTTTACTATTACAATACAGGATATATTATCTTCAGACATGATCCCGGCAATTTGCGGCATAGTTCCGTCGTATCTCACGGTTACAACTCCTCTGGTCATAATATCTCTGACTTTCTTTTCCTCCATATGTTATCTCCTTAATATAAAGTTTTTTAAAGTTATTACTTTTTCTGCGTCGACCAATGTGAAACGCTCACCATATTACTTCTTTATCCTGATGTACTGAACCAATAGTCTTAACGTTCTTTTTCCAGCTTGTTCGTCATTACGTATTCCATTTCGATCTTCATATTAAAACTTATATCTGGATTTTACCAGATCTAGCAGGGTTTTTAAATACGTTTTTCTCACTACTACCTCAGCATCTTTAAAGACATATTCCGGACCTTTTCCCCTAAAACGTTCCTTTACATAAAAGATGTCAATTCCCTTTTCTACATAGATCATTTTTATTCAGTTTAACTTAATTTTTTAATAATACCGCTTAGCTTATTGACAAGTTTTTTGATAGCAAACGATGATTGAGCATCAGGACAAGCCGTGACAACAGGCATGGCCATAGATATCGCCTTCGGGACGCTCAAATCATAGGGTATCTCAGAGAGAACGGTAATTTTGCTTTTCTTTGCAAATGCCTTTATTTCCTGTCTCGATTTTGTGTACATATCTGATTTGTTGATTATTATGCCAAGTGGTATCCGAAAGTAACCAACAACTTTAAAGAGCCTTTTCAGTCCATTGAGAGCAGCAGGAGTGGGTTCCGTAACAGCAATTATATAGCTACTACCCTTTATCGATGATATTACCGGACAACCGATACCCGGTGGTCCATCAGTTAATATTAAATCGGCGTTCAACTTTTCAGCCTCTTGCCTTGCAGTCTTTCTTACCTCATCAACAAGGCGCCCTGAACTGCTTTCTCCAATACTCAACTCTCCAGATACCATGAGGATATGATTTGTGCTGGAAATGGCAATTTTCCCATTTACTACTGTTTTGATTTCTATGGCATCTTCCGGACAGACAATGGTACATGCTCCGCAACCCTCACAGGAATACGATATTACTGCCGGCTTTTTGTCAAATGAAACCATTGAAGAAAACTTGCACACATCCACACATTTCAGGCAGCCTATACACATCTCATAATTTATAAAAGCTTTCTCTGAAGTTGATATATCTCTAGACGTCTTCTGTATTGCATCAAAGAACAATGCAAGGTTGGGAGCATCCACGTCTGTATCAGCCAAAACTACTTTGTACTTTTCTGAAAATATTGCACCCAATGATGCAGCAATTGTGGACTTGCCAACTCCTCCTTTTCCGCTTAATATTACGATCTCTTTCATTGCAAATGCCTTGCAGCTATCTTTTGAGACAACTTTCGGATCTCCTTTGAACTCTTTGCCTCTGGATACATCCTTATAACCGGCGCTCCTTCAACATAGCTCTTGACAAGTAAGTCATCCATTGGTATCTCACTTGATATTTCGGCATTATAAGCCTTTGCAATAGAGCGCATTTTTCCTTTTACCCCGGGCAAGTCTGAACGGTTCAGAATGATATTCGCTTTAATTTGCAGAATTCTTAAAAGCTTGAGGATGAGTTCAAGGTCATGTACACCAAGGGGTGTTGGTTCTGTCACGGCATAGGCCTCATCCGAGCCTCTCAGCGCATTAATTACATTACAATGGGTACCTGGAGACGTATCAATTATAATTATATCTGAATCGTCAACTTCATTAAAAGCTCTGTCTTTAAGGGCATTTACCACAAAGGCACTCTCTTCAACTCCGGGGATAAGCTCACCGGTAAAGAGTCTGAGGTTTCCCATTTCAGTCATGTAGGTCTTTCCGACTATTTTTTCCCCTCTCTCAATCGCATCTGATGGACATACCAGGAAGCATGCCTCACAACCATTGCAATCACTAATCAGTATCGGAATACTATTTTTTGGCTGAAATAACGCATTTATTCTACAAACATCAACGCATTTTCTACACCTTGTGCAATTGCTATCATTGAATAGTGGCTGTGTTATCGCAACATCCCTGGGATTATTTAATGGAATATTGAGAAGGGTATGGTCGTCTGGTGAATCTACATCAGCATCAACTAATGAAACTTTGTGTCCTGTTTGTAGAAATGCCTCGGCTATATTTACTGCTGTCGTGCTCTTTCCCACACCCCCCTTGCCACCGGTTATACCGATTACAGGGATCTCAATTGATTTTTGATGTAGCTGGGAGATTACGTCTTTCTCCAATACACTTTTTCTCATTTACCTCCCCTAAATCCTCCTCCGTGTCCTCTAGCCGGAGTTGATGTTTCTTTGTATTCGCCTTTTTTAAATCTTTCTACTACCTCTCTTACGGTATCAGATCCTGATGTCCCTTCATAAATCTTTACATTTGCTGTATTAAGTGCAGTAAACGCATTTGGGCCTATAGAACCTGTTAACACGGCTCCAGTACCTTTATCGAGAATTATTTGGGCTGCCCTAACCCCAGCACCCCTCTTCTCAAACTGTGCTGTATTTGAAATAGTATCAACGTCCATTGTATCCGTATCAAATAACTGAAAATAGGGTGCTCTTCCAAACCTCTCATCAACTCTTGAATCCATATCCTTCCCTGTAGATGTAATGCAGAGTTTCATAACATCCTCCTTTCTCCTAAACGTAGCCCCCTCGTATAGAATCTAATCTTTAGTATTTAGTCCCTACAAACAGAGACCTCGAACTGTTAACTTAGGAATAATAGATCTATTAATCTTATCATAGAAAATCTTACAAGCTTTCTCAGTGGTTCCATATTTAATAACGGATCTTCTCCATTTATTTTATCCCTTGACATTGAAATATTCGAGATAATAATATATTTTATCAACGTTTTATATTTAGTATTTAAAGCTTAAGGAGGTGGTTATGTTTAAGAAGTATATTTTAACCATTAGCATTTTACTTGTCATTGCGTTTCTCAGCGGACCTATAGGCATATCCGGAAGCACGGTATTGGCGCACGGACACAGGCATTCCGGATGCAGGTATGATGGTTGTAGCAATTGCGGACACTATGCATGTCCGGGTGATTGTGGAAAATGTGAAGAGTGTCTTGCCAGGCAAAGAGCTGTAAAGGAAGCGGCTGAGAAGTGTGAGAAATGTGGACATGTAGATTGTCCAGGTGATTGCGATAAATGTGCTGACTGCTTAAATGAGAGGATAAAAAAGCTGGAAAAGGAATTAGAAAAGGAAAAAGATTAATTTTATAATTCAAATACGTTAACAGCTTAATCTACATTAAAAAAAGAAAGCACTGCAGGTGTGGGCAGGCAATATTAGCAAGCCCACTTGACAGTGAGGTGTTCTGCGCCGAGCAACATATTGATAAGATTCGCAACGTATGTTGTCGGCGCAAAACGTCTGGCAACAACTGCCGAAACACAACAAAAATCTAAAGGCTATTCGATGCTGCCTTCGCTATTCATTTGTGGATTAAAGTAAGAGTTAGTTCCACTAAGTTCAAATTTTCTTCCATTGTCACTATAGTTAGCCGTAATGGTCTTTCCCTGCATAAAGACAAAGTTCAATTTATTGCTGGTGTTTGAGTGCATAAGAGGGGTTTTATTATCTCCACCTAAAATAGGTTCGGTGGTCAGCTGCATAATCTGTCCATCATTAACTTTAACGGTATATCCACCGTCTTTATCAGAGATCTCGATCTTTGCATTAGTGACAGCCTCTATCTTACCAAAAGCGCCGTAAATACCTTTCATAAACTGAGTGGCAGCATGTTTCTGCTTACCATTATTTGCATCAATATAGATACGAACCCACTTGCCGGGAGTAGTTGCAAAAGCGGTCTTTACTCCTGTCAGATCCGTGTCTAAGTAGCTACCACCACTCAACAACATTGCGCCAACTGTTTGACAACCCATCTCAATGCCTGTTAATTCACAAGGACACGATATAGAGCAGTCACATCCTTCTACAAATGTACCCTGTACACTATATTTTTCACCAGCGTTAACATTTGTAATGGAAAGTAGAGAATTGGAACCAACAATAAGTACAAGAATAAAAAAAACCTGTTTTATACGCATAATACCCTCCTTTTTTTAATGTTTTACGTTTGTATACAGTTTTTCTATGGCTAGAATCAGAATATCGCAACTATAAACAAAACGTGTTCTATCATATTAAAATAAGTCTAAGATTTACCCATGGTATGAAACATCGCTGATTAAAAACCTATACGCCACCCCCTTTCCAAATATGATACAATTCGCAGTAGAAAAAAATTGCTCAATCTTGTTAATTAAAGTTATGGCTGTTCGTGTTGTTTCCGGCTTAACTCATTATAAGCAGTTTCAATGTTAACACTGAGCCAGTCATCGTAATGCCCCCACTCCTTGTACTCCGGCAGCTTTAAAGATTCTTTCATCTCTTCACGCGTTTTACCTTTTTCAAACTCCTGTTTAGCTACCGTTTGAAGTTTTTCGAAATATTGTCTGTATACTATTAGATCTTCCTTTTTTCCAAATGGACCATGACCCGGAATGACAGTCTCTATATCCAGCGCCGCCATCTCTTGAATAGCCTTTATCCAACCACCTATGTTACATTGTGGATCCCCGGTAAAGGCTATGGTTCGGTTATTGAATAAATCCCCGGTAATCAATAGCTTTTGTTCAGGAATATGTATATAGCAATCGGTATCAGTATGAGCATTATCAGTATGAGCATTATCAGTATGAGATATCTTAATAGTCATATTGTCAAACTGTATGGATAGTTCGTTCTCAAATGTAAGGGTGGGTGGTGTGATGACCACTTTATCCGTGCCTGAGACACCAAAAAAGTCCCGGAAAAAGTCCTTGTGCTGTTCTCCTGTTTCCAATAGTGTGGCGCGTGTTTTTTTATGGCCTATGATGTCCTGCACTTCTACGAACAACTGATTGCCAAATGTATGATCACCATGGTAATGGGTATTGATGAGATACTTGATCGGTTTAAGAGTGACTGACTTGACGGCCGACTGAGATTCTTTTGCAAGTGAAATGTTTTGTCTGGTATCTACCAGGATGCAATCCTTTTTACCTATGATAAGGGTTGAATTCATTTCCATGTCTTTGTCTGTTAAGACATAGGTATTATCCGATACCTTTTGTACCGTAGTACTTGAAAACATCTTCATTCCTTTATCCTCCACAAAAGGTTATTGCTTATAGTAATAAAGGGCATATTGAAAGTGATATATTGTGCTATGTATCACAATATGGTTAATGCTAAACTAATTTTTGAGCACTTTCAATTCAATTTCCAGAACCATTAAAATAAATCATGAGAAAGCATTACGGATTCGATATTTGACATTGATAAACTTTTACGTTGCTTTATAATTAGGGAGACAAGTCTACTGTTTCTGCAAAAGAACGGATAACAATAAATGCAATCACAATCAAGAGGGAAACAAATAAAAGAAAGGAGATAAAAATGCATAAGCTGGCAACCTTAATATTAATAATTTTTACATTTAGCGTTCTTTATACCACCGAGTCAATTGCTCAGCGTGGAATGGGGAACAAAGAAGACTGGGAGTGGGGGCTTGGATCTCCGTGCTGCAAAACCGCTAATACAGAATCGTCTGTAACCATCAGTGGTGAAATCATCAGCGTAGACAAAGTTGCCCCAAGGACAGGTAGCTTCTACGGCATTCACTTAATGGTGAAAACTGATAAGGAAACTCTGAGTGTTCATTTAGGTCCTGAATGGTACATTGGAAACCAGGATACAAAGATTGAGCCGAAAGACAATGTCGAAATTAAAGGTTCAAGAACTAAATTTCATACGACACCGGATATAATTGCCTACGAAATAAGAAAGGGCAGTGAAATATTGGTGCTCAGAGACGAAAATGGCTGCCCAGCATGGATAGGTTGGAAGAGACGTTCTGTAGTTAAACCTCCCGCTCAGCAGGAAATGAGGTGGCAAGGAAGTGGAGGCTGGGGAACTGAAACTAAATACGGAAGGATGTATAACACTGAAACAGTTGAAACTATCACTGGCAAAGTTGTCAGTGTAGACAAAATTACTCGAAGGAAAGGTATGTCCTATGGAGTGTATTTGAATGTAAAGACCGGTAAAGAAACTATTTCCATTCATTTAGGACCAGGATGGTATATTGAAAACCAGAGTATTATTGTCGAACCTGAGGATAAGGTTGAGATCAAGGGATCAAGAATTATTTTCAATGGAAAACCGGCTATAATTGCTGCTGAAGTAAACATGGGAGGCAAAATACTAAAGCTCAGAGATGAGAAAGGGGTTCCTAGCTGGAGTGGATGGAGACGACGCTAATTTAACAAAAGCTCGACCAATTTCAACTAACGTTATAATAAATAGAGACAGATGTGCAGGTAAACAAAGATTTTCTGTATATTGTGGAAATTCATAATTGTGGCCCTAAGTATTTTATTATTTGGTTTTTAACAAAATGACATGGGGAAAGAAGAATGGAACCGAAACGTTTGGTCATAATTGGAGCGGTTGCATCCGGGACAAAGGCTGCGGCAAAGGCGAGGAGGGAAGACCCTGACGCAAAGATAACACTTGTTACGGACGAAGCGGAGATCTCGTATGCATCTTGTGGGACACCTTATTTCATTTCAGATATCATTAAAGACAGCAACTCCCTCATTATAAGAGAACCTGATTATTTCAGGAAGATGTTGAATGTTGATGTTCTTACTGAACACCGTGCAGAGTCAATTGATCCGGAGACGAAGAGTGTAAAAATCACGAATCTCAAAACAAACCAATCTCTTGCCCTGGGTTATGACCGGCTTGTTCTGGCTGTTGGTTCAACTCCAAACATTCCAGGTTTTGAAGGCGTTGAACACGGAAACATTCTTACGTTACACAATATACCAAGTGCAAGTCAGATCAAATCACTAATCCAGCAAAAGAAGGTAAATAATGCCTTAATTGTTGGAGGAGGATTTATTGCCCTGGAGATGGCAGAGAGTTTAATCGCACATGGGATCAATACCCGCCTGATTATCCGCCGCAATCAGATACTTTCTAATTTCGATAAGGACATCGCTCTTTTAGTTCAAAATTATATAAAGGCAAAAGGGGTGCAGATCCTTGAAGAAGACGAAGTAAGGGAATTTAAGGCTGATGCAGACGGTAATGTAACAAACGTGATTACAAAGAAGCAGACCGTCCCCGCAGAATTTGTCTTACTGGCAACGAGCATAAGGCCGAACGTTCAATTGGCAAAGAAAGCAGGAATTGAGATTGGCCAAACGGGTGCTATTCATGTAAACGAAAAGCTGGAAACAAATATCTCTGATGTCTATGCCGTTGGTGATTGTGTGGAATCGACACATATCCTTACGGGCAAACCAGTCTGGATCCCACTGGCAACAACGTCCAATAAACATGGGCGGGTTGCGGGGATTAACATTACCGGAGGTAATGATACATTCCCGGGAATCCTGGGGACGTTTGTTGTCAAAGTGTTTGATTGGACTGTTGCCAAGACCGGACTATCTGAGAATGAGGCCAACAAAAACGGATTTGTAACAGAAACAATAATTGTTCCGGCAAACGACAAAACACACTATTATCCCGGATCAAAGAGGACCATCATAAAGCTGATAGCTGAAAAAGAAAGCGGGCTCCTCCTGGGCGCTGAAATTGTCGGAGATGGTGTTGTTGATAAAAGGATTGATGTCGTCGCCTCTGCCTTAACGGGAAGAGCGACTATTGAACAACTGTCGAAATATGATTTATCATACGCTCCTCCTTATTCTACACCAATGGATCCTGTTATTACGGCTGCAAATGTATTGCGCAATAAACTGGAGGGGGAAACAAATAGCATATCTCCAATTGAGACGAAAGAGAAATTAGACAGGAAGGACGATTTCATCTTACTGGACGTTCGTACGAAACCAGAATATGATAGCGGTCACATAGAAGGTTGCCTTCACATACCCTTAAACGAACTCCGATCAAAATTGGATCAGTTAGACAAATCAAAGGAGATTGTCACATATTGCGGCGTAGGATTGAGGGCTTCTCATGCTCACCGTATTCTAAAAAATGCAGGGTTTGGCGACACAAAATTCATGGAAGGGAGCATGGCCGCCTGGGTATATAAGATAATAAAGTAGTCTTGACAAGAACTGTTCATTAGGTCTGCCCGTTCGGACGAGCCCGACTTGTCGTTCAGGCGGGGAAGCGAACCATCAAACTCCACAGAATAAATTAAATTTAAACTTAAATATGGAAATAAATATAACTTTTTTAGGGGCCGCTCGTAACGTGACCGGCTCGAAGTACCTTGTTGAAGTTAATGACATCCGCTTGCTTGTTGATTGCGGATTATACCAGGAGCGCGGTTTAAAAAATTTGAATTGGGAACCGTTTCATATATCACCTGACAAGATAGACATCGTATTATTAACCCATGCCCATCTGGATCATTGTGGCCTGATACCGAAATTAGTTAAAGAGGGTTTCAGGGGCAAAATTTATTGTACACCGGCAACAACTGAAATTGCAAAGATCGTACTCCTTGATTCAGCTAAAATACAAGAAGAGGACGCTGCATTTAAACAAAAGCGGCATCAACGTGAAGGTAAAAAAGGGAATTATCCGGAAATCCCTTTATATACGAAGGAAGATGCGGAGGCTTCATTCCCTCTCTTCTCGTCGATTGAATATCAACAGAAACTTGATCTGGGAAATGGTATCAATGTAGTGTTTCATGATGCAGGCCACATACTCGGTTCTGCAAATATTAAGCTATTTATAAAAAGCAATGGAGAGGAAAGGACTCTTATATTTTCCGGCGACATAGGCAAAAATGATACCCCAATTCTTCAAGACCCTACGGTATTTAAGCAAGCTGATTATGTTGTAATGGAATCGACTTATGGCAACAAAGGGACTCCCTCTTCTGCAGCAAATATTCAGGAAACCCTGAGCGATATTATCAATAACACTAGTGATAAAGGTGGAAATGTTATTATCCCAAGCTTTGCAATAGAAAGATCACAGGAAGTTCTTTACCGTTTAAACGAGCTTCTACGTCAGGATCGGATTCCACACACGATGGTTTTTCTTGATAGCCCTATGGCAATTAGAGTTACTGATGTTTTTCGTCATCATACGGATTTGTTTGATGAAGAGGCGGCGGAGCTACTTCGTAGAGGTAAACATCCGTGTGACTTTCCGGGATTGCAATTGTGTAGGACGGTAGATGAGTCAAAAGCAATAAACTATATTAGAGGTTCAGTAGTTATTATTGCCGGATCCGGTATGTGTAATGGCGGACGTGTAAAACACCATCTCGTAAACAATATCGTCAGGCCTGAATGTACAATTCTTTTTGTTGGCTATCAGGCTATAGGAACACTTGGTAGACAAATTGTAGATGGTGCAAAAACGGTGCGGATACAAGGTAGACATTATCCGGTAAAGGCCAAAGTGATAAAAATCGATGGGTTTTCTGCTCACGCAGATAAAGATGAATTATTACAATGGATATCCGCGTTTAAGGACAATCCACCCCGTAAAGTATTTATTACACATGGAGAGGAGAAAGCGTCAAAGGCGTTTGCAGAAGTTGTAGAACATAAACTAGGTTTCATTACTGAGCGGCCGTCTTGTGGGGATAAATATGTTCTCAATTAAATGAAACACTATAGAATATATGGATTAAAGTAAATTCCAGCAAAGCACTTTTCGATTTACCATATCAGACTATATCTCACCTTTCATATCCTATACCTATATTTTGATTTGCGCAAGAGATGCCCATATCATTAAATAG
>Ga0209361_1002344_pt1 | contig 10244 bp, 5 predicted proteins | sample SaaInlV_200m_DNA_3_FD_184657 | JGI IMG/M metagenome (GOLD analysis project Ga0209361, IMG submission 184657) | Marine microbial communities from expanding oxygen minimum zones in the Saanich Inlet - SI037_S4LV_200m_DNA (SPAdes) (version 2) | ecosystem: Environmental > Aquatic > Marine >... | reverse complement strand
TAACCCTTGCATCCGGATCTATTTTAAGTAGTTCTTCAGTAGCTTCCTTTCCTCCCATTTTGCCAGGTACCATCAAATCCATTATGACTACATTAAAAGGCTTGTGAGTGTCTAATGCTTCCTTATATAAGGCTACTGCGCTGACACCATCCTCAGCACCATCAACCTCATATTTTAAAAGTTTTAGATGTTCTCCAATAACGGCTCTAAATGTACTTTCATCATCCATTATCAGTATTTTCCCTCTACAATTAATTGATTTACTTTCTGTACTTTCTATATTAGCTTGGGCTGGTTCCGGTTTCTTCTGTGTTGATGCAGGGATATAGATGTAAAATGTTGTGCCAATATCCAATTCAGATTCTACGTTGATATGACCATCATGCTTTTTGACGATTGAAAAGGTGGCAGCTAGCCCTAAACCATTACCGCTCTTCTTGGTGGTAAAATATGGATCAAAGATCTTATAAAGGTTTTCTCGTGAGATACCGGATCCATGGTCAGTGATAGCTATCTTTACATAATTGGCATCTTTCAGAGGAAGCTGGGTTTCTCCTTCAATTTTGATGTTCTCGGCAGAAATGTTGATCTTACCCCCATCCGGTTGTGCCTGTTTAGCATTAATAACAAGATTACTGAAAACCTGATTCAGCTGCCCTTTGTCAGCTTCGACAGCCCAAAGATTTTCAGGAATTGCAAACTGACAATCGAAACGGGAAGCACTCATTGCAAGTAAGACTGAATCTTTTATCAGCTTAGGTAGCAAAATTTTCTTCCTTATAGGTTCGCCTCCTTTTGAGAATGTAATAAGCCTGCTAGACAATTCCTTTGATTGAAAAATAATTTTCTGCGCTTCTTTTAATGAGTTTTTAGCTTTGCCATTTTCGCCAACATCGTGCTGTGCCAACAGGATAAACCCCATGATTCCCTGCAAATAGTTATTGAAGTCGTGAGCAATTCCCCCGGCAAGTACACCCATGGCATCTAGTTTTTGTGCCTTTATGAGTTCTTCTTCTCTTTTCTTAAGCTCGGTAATATTTTGGACCGTTCCAATCATTCTGATCGGCTTGCCGTTCTCATCAAAATCGACTTCTGCCTGTTCACTAACAGTGCGTTCAGAACCATCAGGAAGAACAATACGATGTTCAATCATGTAAGGGATTTTATCGTACATGGTTTTCTTTATTGCAGTCTCTATACTCTCTCTATCATCTGGATGTATTGAACGCAGGAACTGCTCATATGTCGCTTCAAACTCTTGTGGTTGGAACCCGAAAATACGGTATACTTCATCAGACCAGCTCAAATTATCACTAACAATATCCCAAACCCAGTTTCCCATTTGTGCAATGCGTTGTGCATCAGAGAGATCTTTTGTTCTTTCCATGACTTTTCGTTCCAGTAGTGCATTTTGATCATGAACCTGGTTGTGAAGCAGCCGGACTTCCAGCATGTTTCGTATCCTCATCAACGTTTCCGTCAAATCAAACGGTTTTGTTAGAAAATCCTTTGCACCGGACTGTAGTGATTTCAATCTTGTGGATTTATCCTGTTGGGCTGTAATTACAAGCACTGGAACATAATCATCTTTATTCATAGTTTGTAACATTTTCATTACCTGGAAGCCGTCCATGTCAGGCATATTTATATCCAATATGATCAGGTCCGGTTTGAAACTTGTGTATAACGACGTTGTCTTGCGGGGATCTTTGATACTTACAAATGAAGTATAACCGGCATCTGAAAGCATTGTTTCCAGCAATGTAATATTACGTTGACTGTCATCTACAATTAAAATTCTTGCATTGAATATATCCTGATCTTGAATCATTTTCTTTCCTCTTTAAAAATATTGTCTATTACATCTAGGAAGTTGTTCACGTTTAACGGTTTAGTAATATATTCTAAGAAACCTGCATTTTTTCCCTTCTTAATTGAGTCAGGCATTGCGTCTGCGCTTATGGCAATAGCTGGTATTCTCTTTGTGGCATCATTACTCTTCAACTTTTTTAACGCCTCATAACCGTCCATCTGCGGCAGATTAATATCCATTAGAATAAGATCAGGATGCTGTTCAAGTACAAGTTCTATTCCAGATTCTGCATCGAGTGCAGTTAATAATTTAATATTAGGACGGCGTCTAAGGATATTTTTTACCAGCGTTAGATTAGCATTATCGTCCTCAACATAAAGCAGGGTTTTTCTCTCTCTCATCGGCTCAAGATGTTTCTCATCTGGCAGCTCTTTGGTTTCAGTGACTTCTGACACAGGGGCTTTTGCTTTATTGAAAGCTACAAAGAACTTTGAGCCCTTTCCCTCCTTGCTTTCAATGCCAATGCTACCACCCATATATTCAACTAATGCCTTTGTAATTGTCAGACCGACACCAGTTCCTTCAATATTTAAGGATTCTCTTCCCAGACGATTAAATGGTTCAAACAGTGTGTCAAAATCATTTTCTGAAATCCCCAATCCAGTATCTTCTACGTTTATGCGCAATGTGTAAGTATTGGGTGACTCACATGATATTGTAACTGAACCACCGGTGTGATTGTACTTTATTGCGTTTGTAAGCAGGTTAGCAACTACCTGTTTCACTCGTGTACGGTGTGCTACAATATAGTGATCACAGCGGTTAGTCTTATTATTTATTTTTATATTGAATTGTTGTGCCATCGGTACAACGGCGGTGATCGCTTCATCTATTACTACTCCCACATTAACAATATCTGGTGATATTGGTAATTTACCTGACTCAATGCTTGATAGATCAAGAACTTCGTTGATGAGTTCAAGTAGATGATCGCCTGCATCTAATATATGCTGAACCCTCTCTTTTTGAGACTCTGCAAGAGGTTCTTTCTGGTTAGTCATCAGTAATTGGGCAAAACCAAGTATAGAATTCATAGGGGTCCTCAGCTCGTGGCTCATGCTTGAAAGAAAAGCCGATTTTGCCTCTGTTGCACGTAGAGCTTTTTCAGAAGCAGCCTTAAGTTTTGCTTCAGCCATCTTGCGCTCTGTAATATTTTCTTTAACCGCGACGAAGTTAGTAATAATACCATCTTTATTTTTGATCGGAGAAATAGATGCAAACTCCCAATATAACTGTCCAGCCTTTGTTTTATTATAAAATTCACCTTTCCACTCGTTACCAGATAGGATAGCCTCCCATAACTCTCTATAGAACTCGGGAGTTTGATCTCCAGACTTAAGGATACGTGGGTTTTCCCCTATAGCCTCCTTAGAAGTATAGCCGGTTGTCTTTGTGAACCATGGATTGACATATTCAATATTGCCTTCAACATCTGTAATTACAATCGTTGCAGAGCTGTGTTCTATGGCATGAGAAAATTTAGCAATCTCTGCTGTACGCTCAATTACGCGATCTTCTAAAGTTTCATTGAGCTGCTTAAGCTCTCTCTCAGCTTGTTTTCTCTCGGTAATATCAGTGTGTACAGAAACGCAAACTTCACCGTATTCTGAATGACTAAATACAGAAACATTTGCATAACACCAGAAAGCCGTTCCATCCTTCTTGACATTATTAACCTCTCCATGCCATTCTCCTGTTTTGCTCAACATTGTCATTATCTCTCTTGCAGTTACTTTTGGATCATTCTCCGTCTGCGCATTAACAATAGATGCGTGTTTACCGTTCATTTCACCTGCTGAATAACCGAACATTTGCTCGAATTTAGGGTTGGCATATATGATTCTGGTATCAACCATGCTAACAATGTAGACACCCTCAATCATGTTTTTAATAATTTCACTCTGTAACGTCAATTCTTTGTTTGCCTTAGTTAGCATTGCCGCATTTTCAGAAATACGTTTTTCAGACTTTTTGCGCTCAGTTATATCAAGGACTATAGCTATAAATACGGGATTAGATTGGAATGTAGAAAGCTGAAGGTGTATCTCAACATCATATAAAGAACCGTCTTTTCTCTGGTGTACCGTTATGAAATTGATTTTTTCCTCTCTGCCTGAACGAAGAGGCTCAAGTCGCCTTTTAAAAGTTTCTAATGTGGGCTTTGGTTTTAGATCCAGTGGAGTTAAACGACTAAGCTCTTTCATCGAATATCCAAGATTCATCCTTGCACCTTTATTGACCTGAATAAATTGAAGGTTTCTCGCATCGAATATATAAATCTCATTCAATGACTCTTCGAGTATATGAGCAAAACCTGTAATACTATCCTGTGCTTTGTGCAGTGCTTCTTCCGCCTTCTTATGGGCGGAGATGTCCTGAACTGTGCCTACTAACTCAACAACATTACCAGCCTCATCAGTGACGGCCTCACCGATGGCGTGCACCCATTTCACTTTTCCATCTCGGCAAATAAGTCGATGCTCAATATCCCAGCTTTCGCCATGCTCGACAGCACGTTGTATGGCAGCGGTATCCATCTCCCTGTCATCTGGATGAACGACTTCTACAAATGAATCGAGTGTCATATCTCCACATGACAAGTTAAAGATACGGAACAGCTCGTCAGAACCGGTAACTACACCTGTCTCCGGAATCAGTGTCCAGTGACCAATCAGGGCAAGTTGCTGTGCTCTTTCGAGAAGCACTTTGTGTTCTTTCAGTTCTTCTTCATTATGTTTGTGCACCGTGATATCAGTAGAGGTGCCGCATACTCCATAAACAATATTCTCAGTGTTTAAAAGAGGGAACTTCAGGGAAATATAAGTATGCAATCCATCATCATGAGGTACCAACTCTTCAAATTGCATTGGTCTTTCAGAATCTATTACTTTTCTGTCGTTCTTACGAAAAACATCTGCCTTGTCTTTAGGAAATATTTCATAATCAGTTTTGCCAATGATTTCTGTTTTGCTAACATGAAAAAGTTTTTCGTACTGATGATTTATCAGGAGATATTTGCCCTGGGGATCCTTCATGTATATAACAGCTGTCGTGTTATCTATAATTGCCTGTAACTTAGTCTCACTATTTCTAATCTCACTATCACGCTGCTTTATCACTTGTGTCATTCTGTTAAATCCATCCACAATACTGTCGATCTCCTTAACAGAAGATGAATCCATCCTGGTGGTATAATCTCCCTTAGACACACGATCAAAGGCGTTACTTAATAAAGCAAATGGACTTAACAAGCGGTTTACCAAGAGAAGGCCGATGCCTCCGGTAATAAGAATAATCAAAAGTATTATACCGGCTACTATTGAAATGGTTGTGTAAATGGGACCAGTAATTTTATTCCTTGGTATTTCTGAAATTACTCCCCAATTTAGTGTGTCTATGTAAGATGTATCCCCCAGGACATGTTTTCCAAATAATCCTATATATGACTCTGCACTGTCCCACTCCTTATTTGAAATCAATGCGCGAACAATTTTCATATTAGTTAAGAGCTTGCCGATGTGCAAATCGGAGTTGGAAGGTATGGCAAGCAGGCTTCCTCGGCTATCTACCAGATAGGCATCGACATCTGTACGTGAGAATATTGGCAGGACTTCCTTCCATAGTTCTTCCGTATTGACAGATGCAACTAGTACTGCTACCGGGTTGTTCACGGGACCTACAGGTACGCCTATGCGAAAGTATGCACTATTCTCTTTAATAATTGGAGAACTTACATATGTTCGGCCGTGTAATGGTATAACAAATTCAAGAGGTTCTGTGTTGATCAAGTGCTCATAATCCAGCAGCTTGTCTTCCTTGTCCTGATGTCTATTAATAGACTCAAAGCTATTAAGAACACCGTCTCTATCCATATTCAGGTGTACATCTTTTTTCCGGGACAATAGTGAAAGAGAATTGATAGCTCTCTCCCGGGAGAATACAGCTTCAAAAAGCGTTTCGATCATCTCTTTATTCAATGTCCTATTGATTGTGAATGCCATGGGATCACCTTTGTTCTGTAGCAAAGTGATGATCCTGTTGAACTCAACGCTTATATTTGTTCTAACTTTTTCATTGAACTGTTTTTCTACCAGTATAGCGTCTTTCAACAACAGAGAATATTCTCTGTAACCGAACCATGAAAACAGGATTATCATTGGTATTATAGTGATCAGTATGATCAATCCATACCATGTTGTGTTAAGTGATCTACGTCTCTTCATAAGTTTAAATAATTTGGCATAAATGCTATTTAAGATTTGACAGGTTTTTTATTGCCTTTTGTGCAAATCCAGGGTCAATAAAAACACTTGGGTCCGAAGGTATATCATTCCATAAATTCATTCTTACCATATTGGAAGACATCGCAATAATATCATTTATAGTAGGTAACATGTCACTATAGTCAATCCATTCAGGTGGTGAAGTCAATACCTGCTCGAATACGTCAGCATTTGAACCTGTATAGGTCTCTCCCATGATAGCAGCTTCATGTGGATTGGCCTCAATAAACTGCCCTCCACGCACCAGTACATTGATCAACTCCTGAAGCTGAGCAGACTGTTTATTTATAAATTGATCTGTTGCTATAAACACATGGTCCATGTGATCTTTCCATATTTGTGGTGAGATAGCAGCCAGCCAGCCTACATCCAACGAAACAGCCTTATTCCCTTCCGGCTCACCAACCACAAATCCATCAATTTCTTCTCGTCGGAGTGAATTTATCATATCGCGTGGTGGCATACCTATAACTGTTATATTTTCGGGCAGGATGTTATTTTGTTCCAGAAGTTGATGCAAGAGGACATGATGCTGAGAATAAATATGTGGTACCGCAATGATTGTTTTACGTGTATTCAAGTCTGAAATGGATTTGATTTTATCTGATAGTACGAAACCATTTCCATTTCGGTCGGCTTTTATCACTATTTTGGCAGGAAAACCCAGACGAATGAGTTCCATTGCCAACGGAGAAAGCATGAAAGAACCGGCAACCTTACCAGAAAGCATATCATTTATCACATCTTTCCATCTATGATATTGAACTGTCTTCAACTGAAACGACGACAGGCTCTGCTGATATTTTTTTTCAGCAACAGCAAGGGACAAATGACCACCACAGATAACTCGTCCAATCTTAACGACAGGCTTTCCTAGTGGGGAGGCTGAAGGAGTGTTTCGAGAATCACTATGTGCAGAATGAACTGTATAGATTAAATTTACAACTATAATTAATACGAATAACAATCTCTGATACTTACACATTTATTTAAAACTCTGTCGAGTACAGTTAAACTTAAAAACAAATTCCGCAATCAATGCAGTTGAATGAATAATTAAAGAGATATTACTCTCATTTTAATATTTATATATAATTGTATAATAGTTAAAAAAAATAATAAATCAACTGATTATAGCTGATCCAGTATAACACTTCGATATCATGTAGGTTACAATTAATTCCTGTATCAACTATCTATTGTCTATTTCGCTTAACTCTCTATACCATTGACCTTATGAAAGAGCTTGACATTCCCCTTATGTGATGATAGAAGGTATTTGACAAACATCGCTTTATCAGCTAATTTACTAAATTATATGCCTGTATGAGGTTACATATAACAGAGGCGACCCTAATTGAGATCTACATACGGACAACTCATACCAAAAACTAATAATCATAAACCATGGTGAATGCCTTTTTTCGAATAAGCAGAAACAAAATCGTTCGACTCTTCTGCTTAACAATAATAACCCTGTTTATTGGCGGATTGGGGCTCCATTTTTTCGAGAAAACTCCGCGTATTGTGGATGCCTTCTGGTGGAGTTTCGTAACGATTACCACGGTAGGGTATGGTGATATAACACCATCAACTATTGGCGGAAGGATTATTGGTGTCGTCGTCATGGTGTTTGGCATTGGAATACTGGGAATGTTTACGGCAACAATTGCCAGTGCATTCGTTGATACTAAACTTAAAGAGGGTAAGGGCGTGAACAGTGTAAAAGTTAAAGATCATTTCATTATTTGTGGATGGAGTTATAAGGCAAAAGAGATTATCTCCGAATTACGGGCAGATAAGAAGGTTAAAGACAAGCCTATTGTCATCATCGCAGATATTCCTGAGAAACCGCTTGAAGATGAGAACACTTACTTTATCCATGGTGAAGTAGATCTTGACATACTGCAGAAGGCCAATTTGCGGGAAGCGTCTGTTGTTATGGTTCTGACAGATGAAGATCTTGACTCCTATTCGAGAGATGCAAAGGTAGTACTAAACACCCTTTCTATACGTAAGCTTAACCCGAATGTCTATATATGTGTGGAGATCTCCGATTCGAGAAACATGCAGCATGGGAAGCTGGCAGGGGCAGACGAGATAATTGTTATCGGTGAGTTGAGCGGAAATCTGCTTGTTCAGGCTGCGCTTGATCACGGTATAACCAAGATCATTACAGAGCTTGTCAGTAATAAATTTGGAAACGAACTCTATAAGGTAAAAACTCCGGAAAGTTTTGTTGGAAAGCAGTTTATTGATGTACTGAAACTTATCAAGGAGAGGCATAATGCAATTATCGTGGCAATTGAATCTGGAAAAGAGAATAAATTGGAGGCGAATCCTCCCATAAACTATACGATCAAATCCGGAGACGATCTGATCGTGATTGCACATGAACGCCCGCATCTTGTTAAATAAAAGTAAATGTTCACCGCAAAGACGCAGAGGACGCAAAGATAACACTTCGACTCCGCTCAGTATGACGTCATCCTGAGCGGAGTCGAAGGATAGGTTTTTATTTAAGTAGTACCTTTGCGATCTTCGCACCTTTGCGGTGAACAGAAACTAATTTGTTTTTTATTTTTTTATAATAATTTGAATATTTGAAATAGGAGAAAAAAGATGTCTGAAAATCTGCAAAAGGTGAAGGACTATTTAGACGAGTTAGAGTTTTCAATCTCCAGTGAAGATGTTGCAGAGGAGTTAGTAGTTATAGATGATGAAGAGAAAGGTATCAAGAATCTCATCATAGATTGCGAAGACCCTGTCTTGGTTCTCGAACAGGTGATTATGGATGTTCCGAAAAAAACAGAAGGATTTTTCAAGCGACTCCTCCAGATGAACCGTACCCTGGTACATGGTGCATTTGTACTGGATGAAGAGGGCAAAAAAGTCATTTTCAGGGATACCTTACAGCTTGAGAATCTGGACAGGAATGAACTGGACGGTTCAATTAACGCATTGAGTATTGCCCTGGCAGAGTATGCCGCCGAGCTTATTGAATTCAGTAAGGGCTAAGAATTGATAAATAAGAACATTAACTATTAATCTAAGATAAATTGTAATTATGAAGGAGTTAAATCATGGCTAGTATATTTCAGCGGATGTTTAAGGTGGGTCAGTCCCAGGCACATAGTGCAATGGACAAATTTGAAGATCCTATCAAAATGACTGAACAGGGAATTAGAGATCTGAAGAAGGATCTGCAGGGGACCATGAAGAGTCTGGCAGAGGTTAAGGGTGTTGCCATTCGATTGAAGAAAGAGGCCGAAGACAATAAGAGACTGGCTGCTGATTACGAGCGCAAGGCTATGATGTTGCTACAGAAGATGCAGGGTGGTGGGATAGACGCAGAACAGGCAGAACGATTGGCGACAGAAGCCCTGAACAGGAAAGAGGATTGCAGTCAGAAGGCTGTCAGTCTGATGCAGAACTGGGAACAGCAGGATAAAATGGCGTCACAGCTACAGGCTAATGTATCCAAATTGAAGTCAACCGTATCTTCTTATGAAAACGAACTTATCACACTCAGGGCACGAGCCAAGACCGCGGCTGCAACCCGTAAGATAAACGAGCAGGTTGCAAGAGTTGACTCTACCGGCACGATTGCAATGTTGGAAAAAATGAAGGCTAAGGTCGAAGAGGATGAATCACTGGCACAATCATACGGCGAACTGGCATCAGCAGAGACGAGTGTAGACGACGAGATCAATGCCGCACTGGGTGGTAATCAACTAAACGCCCCAAACGACAAACTCCTGGCTCTGAAAACAAGAATGGGATTGTTGGAACAGAGTTAATAGCCTCTCGCGAAGGCGCAAAGAACGCAAAGATACTAATGAATTAAGAAGCGAAAGCTTTTTTCATAAGATTTTATGTTATAAAGTATTTTTCTTTTTCCCGCTTAGCGCTCTTTGCGCCTTTGCGAGAAATAATCAGTTTTTATTAAAGGAATAATATGGCCTGGTTTGGTAAGAAAAAAAAGAAAGATGATTTTGATCCTCTGCAGGACCTTGTATTGTCTAAACTCAAGGTAGGTTACCTTGTAGATTATGATATGAAGACGTGGGAGGTTACTGAGTACAATT
>Ga0209361_1002338_pt1 | contig 10269 bp, 9 predicted proteins | sample SaaInlV_200m_DNA_3_FD_184657 | JGI IMG/M metagenome (GOLD analysis project Ga0209361, IMG submission 184657) | Marine microbial communities from expanding oxygen minimum zones in the Saanich Inlet - SI037_S4LV_200m_DNA (SPAdes) (version 2) | ecosystem: Environmental > Aquatic > Marine >... | reverse complement strand
CAAGGCAAGCTGCTTGTAGGGTGACATAAGTGCTCCTTTCACTTTGATCCGTGTCGGAGGCTAATGCTACCGCAGCTTGCCTCTTTTTCGACACTGTGAAGTGGTGCACTTACAAGTTGAATCTAAGTAGTGAAAAAGAGAACAGCTGAACACTTTTCCGAAACATAGCCGGCCATTGATACTTCATCGCTTTTCATAGGACAATATGGCAAGGTTCTGTTTTTATTATGTCTATGGAGGCAGTGATGGAAAATTATTTTGTACAGGCGATTATATTTTTAGCGGGGATTCTTCTTGAGCTTTATACGCAAACCCTTAGCCCAGGTAATCAAAAAAAAGCACTTCGGGTTGTTGGCGGGTTGCTTATTGCCGTCGGGTTAGTGTGGATGGGATACCGATTGGCTTCTGTGGATGGGGTAAACACACCTGTACCTGATGAAGTTGTTGCTGAAGAGAGTGCTGAACCTGTGGTTTTAAAAACACCGACAAAAAAGGCTGAGACCATTCCCGAAGCCCCTCCGCTAGATGATAGTAGTGTCTGGATCAACTCACATCCAGTGGGCGCGAGTGTTTATCTTATTCCAGCTACTGTTTCGTTGAACGATCTGAGAGTGGATGATATTCAGCAGGCGAATAATCTTATTGGGGCAACACCCCTAACGCTTGAATTATCAGCGGGGAATTATTATGTTCTTACACTATTTCCTGCGGAGCTTTATGCAGATAATGGATTTGAGCTGCCTATCTACTCTTCACCGACCTATAGAGATGCATTCCCATCCGATGGCAGTTTTATTCATTCAGCTTCATTTAGTGATGGTGAGCATATCAAGGATCTTTCGAGAGTATATCGCTTATATAAAGATGCGGGTTCAGCCCAAGCCTTGATCAGTGTTATCTTGCCCCTACCCGAGAGCGAGCGTAATCAGGCAATGCCCTTCATTTATCCGACCCTCAGCACTGTGAGTTCTCTTTCTGAAAGTTATGCGTTTACAGAGGAGAATGTGAAAAATGCTATCGAAAGCAACCTTGATCAACATAACCTGGATGATGTTGTCAGTGCAAATATGGTTAATGAGATGTTGCAGGTGCTTTCATATACAGGGAAAGTGGTTTTGGAAACCGAGCCTGCCCGCATCGTTATTCAGTTAAACGGACAGGCGCAAAGTAATTTTACGATAACGGTTTATCAATAGTGTTTCACCATATGCTTTGAACCCAGAATTTCAGATAAACTTGAGTACTTCTTCTGCGGCAATGGGCACAGCCTCCGCGATGGGCGGAGATAACTCCTCCGAGAAATTGTAGATGTTTTCAGATTCGATGGCGACGATGATGATCTCGTCGTTATTGGGAAGCGGAACTCCAAGCCGCCGACCTGTATCCAGCGCAGTGAGCAAGCTTGTGTCATGAGCGGATGCGGAGTGTCCACTAAAGGGATTGGGGAGGTCTTTTAGTGGGAATACGCTCACGCTGCCGAGGGGCTTGCTTCCGCTTTGAATAGCATCGATCAGGATGATACGCCGATATCCGCTAATCCGCTCCATCAGGCTTAACCCGCCTAAAGATAACTTCTCGATTTCGATTTCTGTATGGGGCTTAATTTCATCTGCCACTGCCCAGCCGACTCCGTCGTCGCCGAGAATGGGGTTGCCTAGTCCGATGATGAGGGTTTTAGTCATAGGTCTTTTTTACCGTAAAATCCCCCCTCTAGCTCCCCCCGTTACACGGGGGAAGAACCAGTTCCTTCCCCCCTTGAGGGGGAGGCTAGGTGGGGGCAAAATTTAGCAATACTGCTTCAAAACTTCGATCTTTTCACCCGTAGCATCCCGAATGGTTACTTCCATGGGCATTTGCCCAGGGAGGGAATGTGTGGCGCAGCCGAAGCAGGGGTCGTAGGAGCGGAATGCCATCTCGACCATATTGAGCAGCCCTTCGTTGACGACCGTGCCTTTTTTGATTAAGCTGCTGGCGGCTTTATTGATGGACATGCTGATGGGTGCGTAATTATTGGTCGTGCCGACGATCAGATTGACATCGGTGAGAATGCCGCGCTCATCGGTTTTATAGTGATGGGTGAGCGTGCCGCGCGGGGCTTCGACGATGCCGATCCCTTCAGTGGGTGTGGCGGTGGGGACGGTGTGAATATCGGTGGATGTGATCTCTGGATCGGTTGCCAGTTCTACCCAATGCTCGGCAGCGTAGAGTAATTCGATCAAACGTGCCCAGTGGGTTGCGAGGCGTTGGTGGACGGGTTTCCCGCCCAAAGTTGCGTACATCTTTTCGTATTCGGCTTGGGCGAGGGGTGTTGCCATTCCGTCGGCAGCGTTCAGGCGGGAGAGGGGAGTTGCCATATAAATGCCCGAATCTTTGCCGTCTACGAAACCTTTCCAGCCGACATTTTTTAGATAGGGGAATTTGAGATAGGTCCACGGCTCAACATGTTCGGCAATATGGTCGAGATATTCGTTCGGTGCATATTTGATATATTCTTTGCCTTCGGGGTCTACGACGCGAACTTTTCCATCATAGAAGTTGACATGATTATTTTCATCGACCATGCCCATATAGTAGGTTTCATGCGTGTAGATGTCGCCCACGATCAGGTCAAGATAGGTTTTATTGCTGAGCACTACATCGGCGAAGAGTTTGATGCTAAATTGGGCGAAGTCGACTGCCCAGCGTCCCATTTTCTCGATTTCAACGCGCTGCTCTTCGGTGATGCCTTTGGTCATTCCCCCGGGGATAGATGTGCAGGGGTGCACTTTCCGCCCGCCAATGATCTCGATGGTGTCGTGACCATATTTCCGCATTTGGATGACTTGCCCGCCTACATCCAGCCCGACTTTGTGGATCACGCCGAGGATATTTCTTTCGGCAACGGGGGCATCGGGTCCCATCACGAAGTCGGGACCGCCCAGTGCGTAAAAATGGGTGGTGTGATCGGTGCAATAAAACGCCATATAGAGTAGCTCGCGCAACTTCTTTGCAGCGGAGGGTGGATCAACCTGATAAGCGGCATCCGCTGCTTTTGCGGCTGCCAAATGATGGGCTTCCGGGCAGACACCGCAAATCCGATTGGTGAGCAGCGGCATTTCCTCTACAGGGCGACCGACGCAGAAACGTTCAAATCCGCGCAACTCTGGAATTTGGAAATAGGTGTTGGCGACATCGCCTTCCTCATCAAGGAAGATTTCGATCTTGCCATGCCCTTCCAGGCGGGTAATGGGATCAATGGTGATTCGTTGAGTCATGGGTTCCTCCGTTATGCAAGCGTTTTCACGCCAACACTTTCCCGTTTTTCGGTACTCTTGAGTGTTTCAAAAGCGACCCCGCCAAGCTAAAGCGATAGAACTGCCCGGCTGGATCAGGGATTCCGTCTAAAATGCGCTCAATTTCATCAGGATCATTGCTGTCAATGACCGAAGCAAAGGATGAGATCAACCGCGCACCATAGTCGACCACGCCGGGGGCGGGACCGTAGCAGCCAATACACTGCGCACCGGCTTCGGGGCAACGTGAATTGCAGCCGGAGCGTGTAGCAGGCCCGTTACACGGTATTCCCTGCTCGAGCAGACAAAGCTCCGGGTCAAGTGCGCCTACCAAATGCGCGCGCGTAAATTCACTCACTTTTTTCACATCTCGCTGGCGCGTACATTCATCACAGACCGTCGAATCTCCCGCCCCGATCACCGCACCTTTGGGTGGCAACTCAGCTTCTCCATTGACCACCGCGATCACTAAATCCAGCACCGCCGCGATCTGATGTGATTCGGGCGGGCAGCCGGGCATGTAGTAATCCACGTCCACTACATCTTCAAGCGTTTTCACGTGCGAATTCAACGTAGGTATATGGATATTGCCCTCGGGCATCTCGTAACTTGATTGAGGAACGATATTATTGGGGTTCTCGGTGCTAATAGTCTGAAAAGCAGTTTCGATCACTTCCTGGGTGGGGGTAAAATTCGCCATCCCGGGGATGCAGCCCTCGGTGGCGCAGGAGCCAAAAGCGACCAAAATCGCAGATTTTCTGCGCAGCAATTTGGCAATTTCTTCGTTTTCATCGTTGCAGATGCCGCCATTAAAAAGCGTTAGCAAAATCGAGCCATCTTCCATTGCTTCCACATCTTTATATTTTGCGTCCATTGCGACGGGCCAAAAAGCGACATCAAAATTGGCATCCACATCCAGGATTTTTTCATTTGTATTCAAGACAGCGATCTCACAGCCGCCGCAGGATGATGCCCAGTACATTGCGAATTTGGGTTTTGTCATGATGTTACCTCCAATTCAATTTCCTGGAGTTTCTTCCCAGCTGCTTCGTTCGTGACCTCAGGCTGGCTTCCGTTTAAGTGCCAGTTGAGCGGTCCCAGAGTTCTTACCCTTTCCACCATCTCCGTGATCTCTCGCGCCAACTGGATGCCCTCCGCCGCGCTCGCCCATGCCAAATGCAGACGCTCCGCTTCGATACCCATCGCCACTAGCGTGCGACGAAGCAAAAGATAACGGCGCAGGGCTTTATAGTTCTGCTCCAAATAATGGCACTCACCGGGATGACAGCCAGTGATCATGACCGCATCTGCGCCTTCGGCAAAGGCTTTCATAACGAAGGTCGGGTCGAGTCTGCCAGAACACATCAGACGTACAAGGCGCACATTAGGTGGATATTTGATACGTGCAATTCCCGCCAGATCGGCGGCTCTGTAGCTGCACCAATTGCAGGTAAATCCGACGATGGTGGGTTCAAAATCGTTTTTTTCCGTCATGGTTTTTCTCCATTTTGAAAGCATCCAGTCTCTGAGCGGAAACGAAGCGGAGCGTAGTTGCAGTCGAAGAGCGGCTCTTGTTTATCCTGTCCTTCGTCTCCAGCCTCAAATACAGTCGCCTTCCGCTCAGGAGCCGTAACTCACACACTCATCAACAAACCTTCAATTTGTGCCAAAACCTGCTCATTGCTAAATCCTGTGCCCGTGATCGCGCCAGCGGGACAGGCAGCCACACAGGTTCCGCAACCCTGACACAGAGCAGGGTTGATCTCGCTCAGCATCGTATCCTCGTGGAAGAGAATGGCATTGTAGGGGCAGAGATCATTGCAGATGCGGCATCCAGAGCATTGTGCTTCTATCACGCTCGCACGGATAGGTTCCATCTTCATCTCCCCTTGCTGGATTTTGCCAAGCACGCGTGCCGATGCCGCTGCGCCTTGTGCTACGCTTGCGGGGATATCTTTCGGTCCCTGCACACAGCCGGCGATATAAATGCCCTCTGTCATTGTAGCAATGGGATCAAGTTTGGGATGCTTTTCGATATACCAACCATCAGCGCTGCAAGAGATGCCAAAGAGCTTGGCAACATCTTTCGCGTCGTGGCGTGGTTCTAATCCTGCTGAAAGAATGACCATATCTACTGGAATACGACGTTGCTTGCCGATCAGCGTATCTTCCACCTGGATGATGAGCTTTTCTTTCTCCCCATTCAGGCGAGCAGCATTTGTCACCTCCGCAACTTTTCCGCGCACAAAATGCGTTCCCTCCTCTACAATACGATTGTAGAACTCATCGTAACCTTTTCCAGGAGTGCGGATGTCAATATAGAAGTTATAAACCTGTGCCCCTGTCCGCTCATCAACAAGATGGGCGAATTTCAAACTTTGCATACAGCAAATAGATGAGCAATACTCGTTGTAGTTCTTGTCGCGACTACCTACGCAATGGATAATGCCCACAGCCTTTGGCGTGGATACGCCATCGCGCAGAACAATATTTCCCTCAGTGGGACCCGAAGCATTGCACATTCGCTCAAATTCCATGCTGGTAAAAACGTTTTCTAAACGACCATAACCGTAATTACTCATCTTACGGGCATCGAACATATCGTAACCCGTTGCCAAGATGATGTTGCCGACCTGAAAGCCGATCAGTTCGTCTTCTTGCTCAAAATCAATCGCGTTAGTAGGGCAGAATTTCTCGCAAGCTTTGCATTTTCCTGTATCAAAATAAATACAGTTTTTCAAATCCATCACGGGGTAATTTGGCACGGCTTGCGGGAAAGGTGTGTAAACTGCTTTGCGGTATGCCAAACCTGCCTCATAAACATCGTCAACGACCTTCTTCGGGCATTTTTCTTCGCAGATGCCGCATCCCGTGCAAAGATCAGTGATAACCTTGCGCGCTTTTTGGCGCACGGTCACATCAAAATTACCTACATAACCATCCACTTTTTCGACTTCCGCCCATGTCATTAAAGTGATATTCGGATGCACGCCGGCATCTACCATTTTAGGGGTCAAAATACAGGCAGAACAATCGAGCGTGGGAAAAGTCTTGTCAAATTGCGCCATATGCCCCCCGATGGATGGCTCTCTTTCAACCAGATAGACGGGATGCCCCGCATCCGCTATCTCAAGCGCTGCCTGAATCCCGGCGATGCCGCCGCCGACCACTAAAGTAGCTGGGTGTATCGGTACGCTCATGGCTTCAAGTGGCTCGTGCCAAAGGACTCTTTCCACGCCCCCAGACAGGACAGCCTTCGATTTTGCCGTTGCTGCAACTTTATCTGTATGCACCCACGATACTTGCTCGCGGATAGAAACCAACTCGCAGAGATAAGGATTTAAACCTGCATTTTCGCAAGCTGTCCGAAAAGTTTTCTCGTGTAAATGCGGTGAGCAAGCAGCCACAACGACGCGCGTCAACCTCAACTCACGAATATCATTCTCGATCAATTCCTGTCCCAGGCTGGAACACATGAACTTATAGTCGCGGGCGATGACCACGCCTCTGTGTTCTAATTTATCAGCTGCCCATTGGGCAACATCCTCTACATCTACCGTAGCAGAGATATTTGTACCGCAATGACAAACATAAACACCGATTTTTTCCTGGGGTATGCCTCCGTTATCTTTTGTCATCAGATGATCTCCTTGTCATTACTCCCGTTTTCAGGAATACTGTTTGTCAAAAGTTGGGGTATAGGGAGGTGGTTTTTATCTTTTAGAGTTCGAGTTTTCTTTTTGGGCTGATCCGTCCCGATTTTCAACATAGCTTCTTTTGCGTTGACCAATTCTGATCCAAAGCCAAGGTCTCTTGCTCTCATGCCAAAGGCAAGCCCCATCAGTTGGGTGAAAAAGACGATGGGCATATTATGATTTGTGCCGAGATTTTGGTTGGTCTCGTGTTGATACGCATCTATATTCATCTGACACATCGGGCAAATCGCTACCATAATATCGGTATTGACTTCTTCTGCATAACTTACCAGGCGGTGGATGAGTTCGTAAGCGGTATTCGGGCTAATTTGGGGCATGTGCCCGCCGCAACAATGTGTTTTCAGCGGGTAGTCGACCACTTCTGCGCCGAGGGCTTCGATGAGCATATCTAACTCGAGAGGATGCTCGCTGTCTGACCAGCGTTTGGCATAGTCGTAGCGGGGAGCCATACAACCCACATAAGGGGCAACGCGCAACCCGGTTAAGGGTCGGGTTACTTTTTCTTTAATGGTAGCAAGCCCAATATCGTAGACGATCACGTCCAAAAGATGATGAATGCCGAGTTGCCCGGACTCGTAACTAAGTCCACCAGCAGAAAGCGCATCGTTGATGAGTTCATCCATGCCATCTTTTTTTGCCATATAGGAGTCAGTTTTGGTCAGGTTGAGATAGCATGCGCTGCATGGGGCAACAATATCCTGGGCGCCATTTGCTTGCTGCTCGGCGAGGGCAAGATTACGCCCGATGAGCGCGTAGGCGGGGAGTTTGTTAATGCCGAGATATTCGGTTGCGCCACAGCAGTTCCAATCGTCAATTTCTTGGAGCTCCAGCCCGATTTTCTCGCAGACGGGTATGAGCGAGTCGTGGTAGGCTTTGCCGCTGCCCTCCATTGAGCAACCAGGATAGTAAAGATATTTACTCATGCTTTTGCCTCCAGCTCTTTGGCACGCTTTAGAATATTGCTAAGTTGTTTGATGCCTTTGATGCGATTTGGTTTCATATGGAGGCGTTTTTTACTGAGCAGCCCCACGCCCATCGGAGCCATGCTAGGCAAGCGCAATGGAAAATGTTTGAGATAATGACGAGTTGCCAGACCAAGTTCGTAACTACGACCGTAATTTTCAACCATATCGACAAAGGTTTGTGAAAAATCGGATGCTGTTGAATCTTGGTATAACCCCTCTTTAATTGCCATCCCTTTTAAGGTGTACATTACATCGGGGATTTTGACCTCTTGCGGGCAACGCACAGCGCAGAAATAGCAAGAGACGCAAATCCAAGGAGTATTGCTGCTAAGAACTTTCTCACGTTCGCCGGCACGCAGCAGAGCAAAGATTTTACGCGGTGTATATTCCATATCCATTGCAGATGGACAGGAACCCCCACAAGTACCACATTGGATGCAAGTTTCGAGTCGAGAAGACCGCCCTGTTTTCTCGGCAACTTGCTCAGTTAGCTTGGTATTTTCTTCTGTTGGGGAGGCAAGGTGGGGCATAGTTCACTCCTGTTCAAAAAAGAGCCTGCGCTGACGGCGATGAAATAGGAGGTGGGCAGGAGAATTACTATGCTTTAATGATATGTGATTTTATTCACAATGAAAGGATGGTGTGTCATCAATAGATAGTGATTTAAGTCACAAAGCAGGTTGAATAACAAATAATCTGTTTTGGGCTGCTTATCTTTTGTTGAATAGCATATCTGAGTCAATATTTATATTCGAATAGTTGCTAAACATGGATTAGCAACCTTCTTCTAGTTTTGAGATCGGTTTTAATCAAAACAGCCTTTACCCAATAAGGTGAAGGCTGTTTACGGTATCTGTTAGTGCTTATTTATCTTTGCAAGCGTTTGCACGTGAATCCCAAGAACATGCAGAATTTGCTTCACAAGTCCTCGTATCCGTAATTTGGGAACAGGATGATGTTGGATCAGATGCCTCTGTATCTTCTGATACTGGATCATGCGCTATCAAAGGATACAAGGCTGGTTCAAATGTTGAACCAGGTGGCTGTAACTCAACAGTACTCATATGTATCCAACATTCTCTTTCGTTTATAAGCTTGAAGAAACCCCAAGATGCATCTTCATTTACACCTAAGAGGCTAGCGGTTTCTCCAGCTGGGAGGAAGCCAACCTCATTGGCATTGTTCCATGGGTTGCTTCGGCAGTTGGCATTCTTGATTCCAAGAAAATCTTCTTTGATCACGTCACTACCTACTTCGACAAGATCACATTTTGTACCTGCCAAGCTTACAATAAAACTTTTCCACTCGGAATAAACACTATCAGTCCACCCGGCCCCCTTTCCTGGAGGAGTACTTACCATTCTCCATTTATATGGCCTGCAGTCAGTTAAATTTACAGGAAGTGGATCAGATGTGCCCGTTGGTGAATGGGGGAGAGCAAAGTAATCCTCTACACTATCTATATCGGAACGAGCCCAATGCACATAGTAAGTGTCAGCGATGCATGACACATTTTCTTCAACCGTCCATTTAAATGTGGGGTTTAGTGTATCCACAATTGCACCATCCGCTGGTTCAAGTGGAATAGCTGCCAATATTTCACCCTCATCACATATCGGACCTGCAAAGAAATAGTAGTAGGAGGAGATAGGTCCTTCAATAGAATTAGTCACTCCGGCTACTGCCCACCTATACATTACCCCGGGTTGGAGTGGTGTAGTTATAGTCCATTTGAATGTGGGCCAAAACCCGCCGATTTCATCCAGGTAATCTGGTCCTGTAGATAGATAAAAGTGAATTTGTTCTGGGGTACAATTAACAGGATCGGAAGACGTCGGGTTTGGATATGTTGTGGCCAGATAGTCATAAGTAGCTTCTAAAGTTGGTGCTGAATCGTACACAACCTGATAATTATCCGGGGATACGCCCCAAGGCGCGGATAATTCATCTGCAGGGCAGTTTGTTGTTGGTAGTAATGGCGGGTTTTGAGACTCATCTAATTCTATGGGTGGCAATGGCTTTTCAGGCTCGTCTGGCGGCCCTTTAGGTTTGCACCCCGCTAAGCTCATGATCGCAAGAATACTTAACAATATGAACAAAATTTTCTTTTTCATTTTCTCCTCTTTTCCTTTGGCGATATTGAACTATCCTAGCATTTTTGGGGGGTGAGCCGCAACAGGACATTGGTTTTGCTCAAGAGGAAATAGACATATTGTTTTGTTCCGCCTCAAGTGAAAATGGAATTTTTGGCATCAAAAATAAGACACTATCCTAGCCCGCAGCCGAAGCTGTGAGCAGGCTATTCCTGACGAGGGA
>Ga0209361_1002336_pt1 | contig 10275 bp, 9 predicted proteins | sample SaaInlV_200m_DNA_3_FD_184657 | JGI IMG/M metagenome (GOLD analysis project Ga0209361, IMG submission 184657) | Marine microbial communities from expanding oxygen minimum zones in the Saanich Inlet - SI037_S4LV_200m_DNA (SPAdes) (version 2) | ecosystem: Environmental > Aquatic > Marine >... | reverse complement strand
ATGCCGATGTCGCGGGCAATCTCCGCCAGTTTTGAAACTGAATCTTTGTTCTCCGGCAGTAGTATAATCTGCATGCCGAGCGCGCACTTATACCCTTTATCGAGTTTCAGCTTACGAGCATAAATCATGTTGTCCACCACGCGATCAAATTCCACCGGTTTGCATCGGTGCACGGTGGCGTAGGTTTCCGCGTCGCCGCCATTAATGCTCACTTTTATCCATTCAACGTGACCCAATATTTCGTCGGAGAGTTCCTTCTTCAAAAGTGTGGCATTTGTTGTGATGCCCACGTCTATATCGGAAGCCCTGGTATGACGGATTATCTTTTCGATGTCCTTGTGTAGCAACGGCTCTCCTTCTCCCGCGTACATAATGCTTTTAAGACCCAATTCCCCCATTTCTGTAAGGTGCTCCATAAAAAGTGCCGTGTCAAGGGATCGATTTTCGTACTCCATAAAATCTAGACCGCAGTAAGTGCAGCGATGATTGCATGAACCGGCCGGGCTCACTTCCATATAGATGGGGTAGATATTCTCACCTTTTATCCATTGCGCTACACGCTCCGGGTGATAAAGGAGCTTATGACTATCTATTCGATATTTATCCACTTTTATTTTCCTGCATGCGTCTGTGTCTGTCTGTGGCTAATAATAACGTCCAAAATAGCGTGGCAAATAGCCGTATGTAGTATTTCCACCGGCCCGTATTCTTTTGCCGGGACATAAAAATTAATATCTCCAAGTTTTGAAAGCGGATTATTTTTTTCGAAGCCGGAAAGCGTGATAATTTTGCACCCTTTATCACGGGCCATATCCACGCCTCGTAGAATATTTTCCGATTTGCCGGAGCTACTGATAGCCACAAGAAGATCCCCTTCATCCGCAAACATCTCTACCGGTTTTTCAAAGACATGTTTATATCCGTAATCATTGCTGATGCATGTCAAAAGCGAACTGTCATTAAAGGCTACAGCTCGTATACCGCCATTTTTGCAGAAGTCAGTGGAGATATGGCTGGCTATCGACGCGCTGGCGCCATTGCCGATGAATATAAGTTTTTTGCCACCCTTGCTATGGGTCAGAATGAGATGGCAAGCGGCTTCCACTCCATCGTGAAAAGATGTGGGGTTGGCCTCCGCCACGGATACCGTAATTTCTGCCATCACCTGGCCGAGTGATGCAAAATAGTTTTTAGAAAGTTCCATCATAATGTACCGTCTTATTTTAATACCGCATGAATAAACTCAAGCAGTTCGTGTTTCTCTACGGCCTTCTTATTTCCTAATATTTGCACGGCAAGGGCGCCCACTGCGTTTCCTACGAATGAGACGGCATCCATTGGCATCCCCGACGCAAGACAGGAGGATGTGTATGAGAAGAACGCATCTCCCGCCCCAACAGTATCCACAACTTTAGAAGAGAAGATCGGCGTCGTATTAATGATACCATCCCTGTTGATTCCTATAGATCCCTTGTTTCCGAGTGTCACGATCATATTTTGAGCGCTAATACTATTGGTAATAGTAGGAATAATATCTTTCACATCCATAAACCGCTCTTGCATGGCTAACCGTACCTCCGCCTCATCAAGGCATACAAAATATGGATCACTGTACTTAGTAATGAGGTTAAAGCCGGCATTAGCCCCGTTGGTCTGTGCGTTTACCCCGAACCTCACCCCCGCCTCCTTTATGCAGTTGACGATATTTTCAGTAATGAATCCGTGCCCAAAATCTGAAATAAGGACAACATCGTAATCCAATATCTGCTTTTTTAGATTCTCAATAATCCGTTCTTCAATATCACCGCTTATATAGACGTCATGCAGGTAATTGATCTCAAACAGCTTCTGTTTATTATTTTCTTGCAAATACCGCTTCTTGATCACCGTCATTGTTTCGCTACGGGTGAAAAGCTCGACCTCAACGTTCGGTTTGAGGTTTTGCCGGATGAATTCCTCACGGGTATCCAGCTCACCGATGAGCGACATTAAGTGTACCTTGCCGCAAAAGCTAGCCAAGTGGTTCGCAATGGCAAACGCACCGCCGGCAAAAGCCTCGCACGAAAGGTACTTATTTACTACGAGATTTGCCTTTGCGGAACGGCCCATCGGTTCGGTATAAAAGTACTCATCGATAATTCCGTCTCCTATAAGCAGCACTTTCATATTGTTCAATTCATTGATCCGATCCGCAACGTAGTTAAACCCGTACTTAACGTTGAACTCTTTAATGAACTGCTTCGTTTCCTCCGAGTATATGTCGAGAAAATTATTCACTATAGTGGATGAGCTGAAGGAGAATCCCCTTGTTTCATGAATCGATATCTGATCAAAATAAAGCCCTCTCTCTTCCGCTTCCAGTTTTTCGTGGATATCCTTGTGTCGTCCGCGGTATCCCTGTCCCTTTGCCAGTACATTTGGCCGCAGTGTCTTCACAGATTCAAAAGGGGTGGCGTCATTCACTATGCAGACGTAATCCACCTTTGCCAGCGCCGCCGCGTTTCGCGCCCGCATATCTTCTGGAAATATCGGCCTGCCGGGACCGCGCCGCACGTCCTTATCCTTTATAACCGTAACGATTAACACATCTCCTTGACTGCACGCGTCATCAAGATGCATGAGAATACCAGGATGAATGAGGTCGAATATCCCGTGGCTTTGCACCACGACCTTACCGGCGGCCTTAAGCTCCACTATTTTGTCCGCCAACTCGTCGAAGAGGAGTATCTTTGTTTTCAGTTGCTCCATTTGTCCAATACCCTTTACCGTTTATCCAAAAAATATTGATTGATCAGCTTGGTGGAGGAAAAGACGATTTCGTGGGTGAACCGAAGTACCGCCCCGATCTCTTTGACAACTTCGGCTTCCCGTTGAATTTTACCGGTTTTATCTTCGAGGTTTTCAAATTCCTGTCCTTTAACGTATATATTCGGTCTTAATAACCTTAAAGTCTCCTCTGCAGTTTGCCATTTGTTAATAGCTACATAATCTACACATTCTAATGCGGCTATTGATTCTGCCCTTAGATCTTGATTAAACACCGGCCGGCCCGAGCCCTTGTCAACATATACATCCGGTGTAACAGTTACCACAAGAATGTCTCCCATTCCCTTTGATGCCTGAAAATATTTAATGTGTCCCGGATGCATGAGATCAAAGCATCCATGGCAATGAACAATTTTTTTCCCTTTGGATCTCAGATCTCGAAGCGTTTCTTCAAGTTCTTCAAGTTCAACAATATTCATTTAGTATCATCAGAAAATTTCTCAATTCCTTTCAACATCATTTATCGCTGACCAGAGAGCCGGAATTGTGTCTGAATGCCTTCCTTTAACGTAATAACTTTCTCCTCCATCTGCTACTGTTCTTACAAGCATAGTTTTCCAGGGCCTGAAATAGTAGGCAGCACTATCTTTTGGCGGCTCTCTTCTAAAATCATTGGGTAGATCATGGAGATCACAAACTAAAGTAGTAAAATGCTTAATCTCTCGTTCTTCCTGGTGGGCAACGTTCCTTGCCATACTAAGGGCTTTTAAAAAGACTTCCGGAGCCATTACAGCACTACCAAAATTCATTACTACACCACCTTCTAATTCCTCCACAATCGTCGTAAACCTTAAGAAGTCACGATAGGAGGTCTCTCCTGTAGCAGCACCATCGAAATTTGGATGCTCATGTATAATATCATAACCAATACCTACATGAATAGTCGCCGGAATGTTTAAGCGGTAGCATGTGGCTAAAATGCTAATATCTTTGTGTGGAAATTCACCTTCTTGAATAGCTTTACCTATGGCTTCTCCCATACCTTGCCCCTCCTGCTTATAAGCTATATTAATGATATCATTTATCCGGCCTGTCTCTTTCCACAACCCAAATTGACCTTCTCTTATATACCTGGCAACTTTTTCAGTTGTTGCACCAATAAGAGCAAATTCAAAATCGTGAATCATACAACCACCATTCATTGCTATACACGAAATGTAACCTCTTTCCAGCAGATCTATTAGATACTTCTGAACTCCTGACCTAATAACATGTGCCCCCATCATCAAAATTATTCCTTTCCCTTTTTTCATAGCTTCCACAATATGCAAGGCGACTTCTTTTAGAGAATCATTGTAGTATTTCTTATTTTCAAGTCTTTGAATACTGTCTATATTAATATCGTGGCATCTTTCTTTTAATGAGTTAATCTTTAATTTTGTCCTGTCAAATACCATGTTGTATACCAATTAATTTGTTACTGCTATGACTATCTCTTAAACTAATTTTGTTCATGTTTTAAGTCTTCTCTCACCAGTTACCTACTATTCTAAATATCCTATAAACAGACCAACTCCCTCTCAGTTACACGCAAAAAAGAGCATAACATCTATAGCTACAACTATTTACACTACGCCTGCTACTATTCTTTATTCTCTGAGAACAACAACCTTAACATTTTCATGTTCTTTGTAAAAATCGGCTATCTCCTCTTTATCAAAAGAAGCGATGATTAATACGTTAGTGTTAGACTTTACGAATTCATTCATATTAACTACCGTATAACCAAACCACACTTCACCTTCTTTGTTATCATCAACTACGTAAGCCAATTCCAGACCAAGTTCTTTTAGCACTATAAACAGAACTTCTGATATATGGTTTATTCCGTAGATTGAAACACCTTCTATTCCTTCATTTTTTAAATGTATGACTTTGTCTTTTATTACCATTTTCGCCTCTAAATAGAAATGGATCGTACTCTCTACCCTTTTGTACAATAAGGACGACTTCTCTTTGGCACCTTCCGGAGTAATTAAGTATCTTATTTTTTTAGCATCAATATTCTTTATCTTGATCCAGCCCTTTGTAACCATTTTTTTCAAAAGATGGTTCACTAGTCCCAGTGCAATACCAACCTCTTTAGACAAATCTCTCTGTGTTAGATGCCCGTTGCTTTCTAACCTTTCCAGTATCTCTAGTTCTCTAATATCAAGATCACCGGATTTTTCTTTTATCTGAATCATCTTAAAATCAAAACGGCTTTTAAAAATATATGCGGAGATTATTCCCCCATTCTTTTGTTCACGCAATGAACATGCCGTGTAAAAATTTATACGTAGCAAAGGCTATCCAAAATTACACGGACACATCTTGTTCACCATATGAACACTGATTCTAAAAAAAAACCCTTATTTGTCAAGAGTTTTTTTATCTTACATACTACATATTGTACTTATCGGCAAAATGACTACTAATGCAAAACCTTGTACAAAAATACACTGCGTTTATTTAAAGGTTTTTTTTCCGGATATTTATATGCTAACTCTATTTTTTTATCCTTTATATACAGTAATATCTCTTTTTCTATAACGTCATAATCTCTTTGTATAATTAGCATATAATCAACCTTTTTTGCTTCTGCCACCCCCAGCGCATCATTAATTCCGTACATCTGTACATGCTTTCCTCCGGCATAATACGCATTCCTTGAAGAATCACTCAAAACAACAGGAGACGGTTTATGAGAATTTGTCCTAATCCATTGACCTACTACCTTGATTCCATACTTATCAAAACGCTGAGACTTTAACGTTTTTGGCAATAGAACACTGACAACAATAATTAATACAATTAGCTGGACTTTCCACGTACTTTTTAACAACTCCTTAAAACCAACGATAAAATTACAATTATGAAATTTTTCATGTATCCACATCCCAGCCACAGAAACTCCTAATCCTACAAAGAAAACACCCGGAATGACCAGCGGCATCAAATGCCTTCTACTGGGATACTGATAAATATTGTCACCTTGGCCTAAATGGGTCAGGTTTAATCTGTACAGTATAATCAAGTAGAACAAAATAATTGAAGTTACATAAATGCCGAAAAACCTCTTTTTGTCTATTCTTGTCCAATTTATCACACCAATTATAAGGAGTATAAACAAGAATGGATGAAATGTGCTAACGTACTTTTTAATAACATGCAATATACCATTCATATGTATTTTAAAAATTGACTTTCTGGCTGTTATTTGTCCAATAATATCTCTCCAATAATTTTTCTTCTTATCACTGCCTTCTTTAACTAATCTATCATTTTTTAGAGTATCTAACACTTTTACGGGCGCTGCCAAATCAGATACATCCTTTTCCTTATCACTCTCTTCTTTAACCAATCTATCATTTCTTAGAGTAGCTAACACTTTTCCGAGCCCTGCCAAATTAGTTACATTTTTTTTCTTTGTAAGTGACCATGATCCAGTATCTTGTTTGATAAAAACAAGATACGGCATTGAAAAAACAAGAAATGAAACAACCAGGATGAGAATTGACACCAGTTTCTCTTTCCATAATACCTTAATCTTGACGAAATCTTTCAGAACACACCAAAAGGCGACTATGATAATAATCCCAATTCCTTCAGGTCGTGCAAGATAAGCAAGTGCAGAACAGATCCCTGTTAATGCAAATAAAAGAAGTTTCCTATTCGTTATTGCAAAATAGCCTAAACCAAGCGCTGATATGAAGAAAAAGAAATAAGTAGATTCTGAAATTATGTCTGCAGAAAATCTTACAGCATATGGATGGAAGGCCAAGATAATAGCAGAGACAAACGATATCTTCCGGTCAAAAGCACTTTTACCAATCAGATAAAATACAATTACCGTTAATGTACCAAAAAGAACAGATATAATCGTACCGGACAGTTCCATGTCAGGAACGACCTTGTACAACACTGCCATAATCAAAGAGTATAAGGGATGATAGTCGTGTCCTAATCCACTCGCAAAGTCACCACTGGCAAAGTATTTTGCATTTTGCATAAAGGCGACACTATCATTCTTTATTACATAGGTAAAAAAACTCAAGTATATTCTCACTGAAAGAGAGATTATCAAGAGTAGCCAGATATACCTGTCTTTGAAAAAACTTTTTGTATTATCGTTCTCTAACTCTATAGCTTTCATATCTAGATTAAGATTTAGGGATTAAGGAATTAATGGGATCCCTCAATGTTATAATTCCGACTCGTTCCAGTCAGGTATACTTTCCACCATACTTCTCACTAAAGACTATTTTGTCCAGACTTAACCTCGGTCTGGAAGACGGTTCTTCATCTGGGATGCCAACCGGTAAAAGTGCCATTACCTCAACATGGTCCGGAATATCAAGGATTTCCTTTACCTTTTCGTCTTCATACCATCTTACCCAACAGGTGCCAAGGCCGATCTCCACTGCCTGTAGAACAATATGTTCAACAGCTATCGCCACATTTGCCGCTGCGGCAACCATAAGGGCATCCTTTGTAACAGTGTCCATTCCCTTCTTAAGGTAAGGAATAAAGACTTCCCTCGTTCTCTCTGGAAGCGCACCCGATTCTATAAGCTCATCCACCCTTACCGGAAATTCCTTAAATGCTTTTATATCTGCACAGCAAACTATTATCACGGGAGCACGTTTAACGTGTCTTTGATTGTGCGCCGCCCTTTGTAACTTTGTTTTAGTGTCATCATCTCTGACCACTATAAACCGCCATGGCTGTGTGTTTGTCCCTGATGGTGCCAATCTGGCACTTTCAAGTAAAAGTTTGATCTTTTCATCAGGAATTGGATCCGGCTTAAATTTCCTTATACTCCTTCGTGTTCTTATTGCCTCACTTACATCCATCAATCCCCCCCCCCAAACCAAGGCGAGCCATAACCAAACAGGAGTTAATAAATTACAAAACTCAAATCATAAATAACAAACAAATATCAAATTATAATGTCTGAATGATCAAAATCATTTTTTTTTGGAATTTTAGTATACTGCACACCATTAAGCACCTAAACGAAAATACATAAGATTGACTATTCTAAAGTATACAATATAATAATCAACTAATACTTAGTACAAACATTTTATATAAATATGATTTGCATCCCCATTACGGCCAGAAGCCCTGAAGACACTGTTTCGGAAATGATCTCAGCGTCCAAACATGCTGATATAGTAGAATTACGTATTGACTATATCCCTGAATTACAGAACGCGGAAGAATGCATTGAGGAATCATTAAAGCGTAAAACTAAACCCGTAATAATTACAAACAGGCCTGAAAGGGAAGGTGGCAAATTTAATGGAAGTGAGCAGGACAGGTTATGCCTATTACAAAAGGCCATAGATCTGGGAGCAGATTATGTTGACGTTGAATACGATTCAATCGAGCAAATTATCAGAAGAAACAGTAGTAAGATAATTATTTCACATCATAATTTCAAAGAGACACCTCACAACTTAAGCAAAATATATGATGATATTTGCCAACAGAAACCTGATATTGTAAAGATAGTAACTTACGCAAATGACATTATCGATAATATCAGGATATTTGAACTTTTAAAGTCTGCACAAATACCCACCATATCTTTCTGTATGGGAGAGTCTGGATACATAAGCCGGATACTTACAAAAAAGTTTGGAGGATTCCTGACATTCGCTTCTCTCGAAAAAGGTAAAGAATCAGCACCTGGACAATTAACAGTAAATGAACTCTCCAAAATATATCACTTCGAAAACATAAACAAGCAGACAAAACTGTATGGCATTATCGGAAATCCGGTTTCTCATAGTATGAGCCCAGCCATCCACAACGCCGCATTTATTGAAAAAGGACTTAATAACGTTTATGTTCCACTAAAGATTGCAAATATTGGCGCTTTCATGAATGAATGCAGAAAAATAGATTTTCATGGTTTCAGCGTTACTATTCCGCATAAAGAGAGTATTTTACCGTTTCTGGATGATCTTGATCACACCGCCAGAAAAATTGGTGCGATTAATACAATAGTAAACCAAAATGGAGAATTAACAGGCTACAACACTGACTGCATGGCTGCTGTAATGGGATTGGAATACAGCATGAAGGAAGCTAATGAAACACTTAATAACAAGAAAGTTTCCATTATTGGAGCAGGAGGCGCAGCACGTGCAATTGCCTTTGGGTTAAAAGAGAAAGGTTGCGATATCACCATCTTCAATCGCACCATTGAACGCGCTGAAAAACTGTCTCAAGACGTTAAATGTGAATTCAAAAATTTTGAGGAGATCCACAAACTCGATTCTGATATCCTTATCAATACTACATCTATCGGTATGTTTCCTGGTGTCGATCAAACTCCGGTTTCAAAAAACATACTAAAGGAAGGTATGATAGTTTTTGACGCCGTTTACAACCCAATAGAAACCAGGCTTCTCCGGGACGCAAAGGAGCAAGGATGCCATACGGTTAACGGACTCTCAATGTTCATAAATCAAGCGGCAGAGCAGTTCAGGCTCTGGACAGGTATTGACGCGCCGATAGAATTGATGACTAAAGTGGTAAAGGAAATGTTATGAACATAGTTTTAATCGGTTTCAGAGGCACTGGAAAGAGTACGGTTGGCCGGCTATTGGCAAAACGTCTGGAAAGGGATTTTATTGATTCAGATAAACAGATTGAGTGTTCTACAGAGAAAACGATTAAAAGTATATTCGAAGAAGATGGGGAGGAAGGTTTTCGTAAGATTGAGGCAGACACCATTGCAGAATTAAGCAAGGCAGACAATAAAGTAATATCAGCAGGAGGAGGGGCTGTCCTTAAAGAAGATAATGTGAGAAACTTAAAAGATAACGGATTTCTTGTCCTCTTGGAAGCCTCTCCTGAAATCATTCATAGTCGTATAGCACAAGATAAAAAGACGACTCAACAGAGACCCTCTCTAACAGATAAAAAACCTCTTGATGAAATCAAGCATTTGATTGAGCAACGGGAGCATGCTTACAAAAGCGCAGCAGACTTCACAATAAACACATCCCATGTTTCCTGTGAAGATGTCGTTAATGAAATTATTACGATAGTAAACAAAACGATGAAGAAATAATCTACACGTATACCTTCAAAAGGAAGTCTTAATACAAAATCAGTATTGGCCTAATCTTTATCTTTCTTCTTGTCATCCAGAGACGCAATAACTTCATCCACGATCCCGTATTCCTTTGCCTCCTGTGAAGACATATAGAAATCTCTGTCAAAGTCTTTTTCTATTTTCTCTATTGATTGACCGCTGTGCTTTACCAGTATTTCATTAAGACTTTTCTTCATAAACATTATCTCTTCTGCCTGAATGCTTATATCAGTTGCTGTCCCCGTAGTTCCTCCCCATGGCTGATGCAACATTATCCTTGTATGTGGCAAACTATACCTCTTTCCCTTTGTCCCTGCAGCCATAAGTACCGCACCCATGCTATAAGCAGAACCAAT
>Ga0209361_1002327_pt1 | contig 10290 bp, 7 predicted proteins | sample SaaInlV_200m_DNA_3_FD_184657 | JGI IMG/M metagenome (GOLD analysis project Ga0209361, IMG submission 184657) | Marine microbial communities from expanding oxygen minimum zones in the Saanich Inlet - SI037_S4LV_200m_DNA (SPAdes) (version 2) | ecosystem: Environmental > Aquatic > Marine >... | reverse complement strand
CGCAACGAGGCAAAGAAAAAAGAAGAAGAGGCTGCCAAGAAAGCCTCTGATGATAAGAAGAAGGCTGCTGCAAAGAAGAAGACGACACCGAATAAAAACAACACTACTAATGTTGTCGCTTCTGTCGAGCCAGCGAAGAAAGCCAACGATAATAAAGAGTATCCTGTACGTCGCAGCACGACGTTACGTCCTTTCACCGCTAAAGACCGCCGTTATAACTTCAAAGGTGGCGACGAAAGCCAGAAATGGCGTCGTCAGCGTAGGGGCAAAAAATCGTCTTCGTACGAAGAGATCGCCCCTGTACGTCCAAAAGAGCTGGAATTACGCCTTCCCATCTCTATAAAGAACCTCGCCATTGCTTTGAAGATAAAATCTTCGGAGATAATATCATCGTTATTCATGCAAGGTATGACTGTTACTCTCAACGACGTTCTCGACGACGAAACAACGATACAGCTCATCGGAAGTGAGTTCGACTGTGAGATCACCATCGATTCCTCCGAAGAGGAGCGCATACGTATCACTGACAAGACTGTCAACGAAGAGATTTCCGAAACCGATGATGCTAATCTCATCATCCGTCCTCCTGTAGTAACTTTTATGGGCCATGTTGACCATGGCAAGACAAGCCTCATCGATGCTATAAGGAAGAGTAACATCATCGAAGGTGAGAAAGGTGCCATAACGCAGCATATCGGTGCTTTCTCATGCAACACCATTGCTGGCGACATCACCATCATCGACACTCCTGGCCACGAAGCATTCTCTTCTATGCGTGCCCGCGGCGCCGTCATCACCGACATCGTCATCCTTGTCATCGCCGGCGACGAAGGCATCAGACAGCAGACTGTCGAGGCGTTAAACCACGCCAAAGAAGCCGGTGTTACCATCGTTGTCGCCATTAACAAGAGCGACAAGCCGAACTTCGATGCCGAGACGGTATACCGTCAGCTTTCCGACAACGAGCTTCTTCCAGAAGCGTGGGGAGGTGGTACTATAACAATAAACTGTTCTGCTGTCACTGGCGAAGGCGTCGACGCCCTTCTTGAGATGGTAGCATTACAAGCCGAAGTTCTAGAACTAAAAGCCAGCCCCGACGGGCGTGCTCGTGGCTCTGTCATAGAGTCTGAGATGCACAAAGGTTTGGGCGCTACAGCGACGCTACTCGTCCAAAATGGCACCCTGAAGAAAGGCGATGCTGTCGTCTTCTCACACCAATGGGGACGTATAAAGACTATGCACGATGCCCTTGGCGTCGAATGCAATGACATCGGCCCTTCTGGCGCTGTAGAAGTTGCAGGCCTTTCAGACCTTCCAGAAGCTGGCAGTGAGTTTATCGTCGTTGCCAACGAACGCGAAGCGCGTGCTATCGCCGAAGTCCGTGCTTCCGAGAAACGCGAGAAGTCGCTATATCAGAAATCGCAGCGCTCCCTTGAGAGCATCATGGACCACGATGCCACTAAGACTCCTAAAGAGATCTTAAACGTAATACTTCGCGCCGACACCCAAGGGTCTCTCGAAGCTCTTAAGCAGTCACTCCTTGGCATAGATTCCGACAAAGCAGAAGTCAACGTCGTCTCTGATGCTGTAGGTGAAATTGCTGAGTCTGACATCGAGCTTGCTGCCGCCTCAGATTCTACCATCATAGGCTTCCACACACAGATTGAAAGCCATGCCGACAGCCTAATCAAACAGATGAAGGTAACGGTACGTCTCCACGACATTATATATCATGCTGTCGACGACACCAAACTTATTCTTACAGCGTTGTTACCTCCTCTCGTCGAGGAGAAAAATACCGGCGCTGCAGAAGTCATAGCGACGTTCAAATCCTCGCACCTTGGCGTCATCGCAGGATGCATGGTTAACGAAGGGACAATACATCGTAACAACGGTGTACGTATCCTCCGCGCTGGTGAAGAGATATGGAAAGGCCGTATGTCTTCGATAAAACGTGAGAAGAACGACGTCAAAGACATATCTAGCGGCTTCGAATGTGGTATCCTTTTCAACGGCTACAACGATGCTAATGTCGGCGATATCGTCGAATCTTTCAACATTATCGAAACGCCTCAAGAACTATAATAACACTTTTTTATTACCATGACAATACGACGTATCAACAAAATAAACTCCCTACTAAAAGAAGTCATCTCTGATGTCATCAACAAAAACGTCAAACACCCTCTTCTTTCTGACAAACTTCTTACCATAACACATGTCGACGTCTCTAAAGACTTACATCATGCCAAGGTATATGTCAGCATCATCGGCGACGCAGAAGAAAAATCCATGGCATTAGAAGCTCTGACATCAGCGGCGGGTTTCATCGCTGTAAATTCCTCTAAGAAGGTGTCACTGCACTTTTTTCCGGAGCTTGCCTTCAAAATCGACGACGCCTCCGAGAAGCATATGCACATCGATGACATCATATCGAAAATCACCGCCGAAAGAGAACATCGTTCGGAATAGGAATTTTACCACAGAGCCACAGAGAACACAGAGAAGAAATAGGACGGGCTAGGGGCTTCACCCCTAGAACCCCGAGAATATAAATAGGTTATAAAAAGTATGGATCATAACATCGAAGGCATCCTCCTCGTCGACAAACCCATAGGGATAACGTCTTTCGACATCGTCAGGATGTTACGTCGCAAGCTCAACGTCAAAAAAATCGGCCATGCCGGCACTCTAGACCCCTTCGCTACAGGCCTTATGGTTATGCTCGTCGGCAGAAAATACACACGCATGTCCGACGCTATCATGGCTGGAGAAAAAGAATATATCGCTACGGCGCGTCTAGGCATTACAACCGACAGCCATGACTGTGATGGCAAAGAAACAAAAAATTCAGACATCATCCCCATCAAAGAAGACATCGAAAAAGCCGTCGACAGTAGTTTTCAAGGGACGATACAACAAATTCCCCCTATGTTCTCGGCGAAGAAAATCGGAGGGAAAAAGCTATACGAGCTAGCAAGAAAAGGTGAAGAGATAGAAAGGAAGCCGCACAATATCGACGTTACAACGAAGATATTGTCGTACCAATACCCTATTCTGACATTCCACGTGCAGTGCAGCAAAGGGACATATATAAGGAGTATCGCCAACGACCTAGGAGACATGCTAGGATGCGGCGCACACCTTACAGCACTGCGCAGGACGCGTTGCGGAGAATATTCCGTAGAAAACAGCGTCGAAGTGTCATGTATCAAAGATGAAGACTACGACATCTCACAGCGTCTGATAATAATCGGAGATGACGATGGAAATATATCATAGTTTCAGCGACATCCCCGACGGTCTTACCGTTTCTTCTCTTGCAGTGGGGACTTTTGACGGCATACATCTTGGACATCAGAAAGTCTTAGGAAAGTTATGTGGCACTTCTGCTGTTATAACTTTCACCAACCATCCCTACAGTGTTTTACATCCTGAAAGCGACCTCAAAGCTCTTTGTTCTTTGGATTCCAGGATTTCTTTTTTAGAGCGTCATGGTATTGACATTATTATAGCGATACCTTTCACGCATGAAATCGCGAATCTTTCTGCAGAAGCTTTCCTTGCCATGGTACAGAAGCGGGTCTCTTTCTCTACTCTCGTCGTCGGCTACGACGCTCATATTGGCCATGGGAATTCTTGCAGCAAAGAAGCCTTACATCTTTTAGGCCTTAAGCTTGGCGTTTCTGTCGTCGACGTCGATGCTCTATGTTATGACGGCCTTCCTATTTCTAGCTCGCGTATTCGTGTGGCAATACAATCTGGCGATCTCGGCGTCGCCGAGATCATGCTCGGAAGGCGATATTCTCTTAGGTCTACCGTAGTAAAGGGAAAAGGCATGGGGTCACACCTCGGCTATAAGACGGCGAACTTCGACATCGCTGGGCTTTGTCATCCGCCATGTGGGGTATATGCTATAACGGCTACTATCGATGGAGAGAAGCTCCATGGCATTGCAAATATCGGCACAGCCCCTACGATAAAAAGCCTTGCACAGCCTATCCTAGAAGTCCATTTCTTTGAAGAGGTCGGAGCGTTGTATGGTGAAGATATCGAGATTGCCATCAAAGAATTTATCAGGGAAGAAAAGCGTTTTGAAAGCGTAGCACAGCTGCAGCAGCAGATTTCCTGTGATATTGAACTCAGCAAGGATCTCGGAATTCGGAGTAGGATTTCAGAATTGCAGTAAAGCCTGCTATTGTGTTACATAAAAGATTATGGATAATTAGGAGTCTTATATGATTATAACATCAATATCATGGTTAGCGATTTTTGCTCTTTCGGTAAGTTACTGGTTTCAGATCAGGAAGATACATCTCCACCGCGAGGTTCGTGACCTTTCGATGATATACCATATCCTTCTGTTTTTGGGTTTTGCTACTCTTGCCATCACGGCATATATGGAAAAGAGTATTATCTTCCTCGTCAAGCAGATAGCGACATCGATACCTGTTTTCGTAATAATATGTCAGATTCTATATCACCGCAAAGACCACTGGCATGAGATCGGACAAGCGTCGTGTCTATCATGCCGCGAAGAGCTCGAAGCCGACTGGATATGTTGCCCTTATTGCAGCGCATCAAAAGATGTCTCTGTAGAAGAGCCTGTTAACAACTGATCTTACGCGCTACTCTAGCTTTCAGCTTTCTATCGCTACCTTTTTTCATCGTCAAAATTCTAACTGCTTCCTCGCTTTGAGCGATATACCTTCAGGAGGCTTTTCTTGAGGCGGCTGTGCCTGTTTACCTTCGAAGAAAATTTCTTGCAGACTATCTTTTACTTGTTGGATCTCCATAGCATCGCTTGCACAGTGTCCGGATTCTGGCGTAACGAAGACCTTCTCGTCGGTTTCTGCGCCATAACGCGCTAGTAATATGTCTTTGGCGAAATTGCTTTTATATGTACCATCTTTTTTCTGGCCTTTCCCCATCATGATGTCTTTTTCTGCCTTAACACATATCACCGGGCATTCTAACGACGCGGCCTTTCGTACGTTGTCGAGGCCGTCGGTAAGGAGCGGCTTGCCGTCTATCGTCACTCCAGGCACTTCTTCTCCTACGGGGAAAGCTTCCGACACTGCGACCCTTATCACCGATCCCGGCGTCATAGGCCCCAGAATATTTTTTAGCAGGTTAGCGGCGACGTTGGCCCCTGACCCCATCCCCTGGTCTGTTACGACACATTTTACGACGTCTGGGTGCCTCTTTGCCGCAGCGAATGCCAAAGAGCTTCCTATCGAAAGCCCGTGCGTTACGATGTTCGACACTCCTTGTCCTTTAAGATATTCGACAGCGGCATTGGCATCTTGATATGTTGATGTTTCAGACGTCTGCAGACCTTTATCGCTGCCGGGGTATCCTCCCATCGTCACCATCATCACGTTAAAGCCCAGTTTTTTATAGTCATTACCGATGCCTTCCATATCTTCGGAGGTCTGTGCATTACCGTGGAACAACAACGCCGTAGGTTTTTCTGTATCGATATTTTCTTCGCCAGTGGGTGAAGAGATATACGCTCGTATTTTATGTTCTTTGTTGTCACCACGCTCTAAGGGTATTTCTATCCTATTATACCCCACGGGCATACGATTGATGTCGTGGCCTTTGATGCCACGGTTATATATCTTGCTCCATATCGTCCCTATTACCTTAGAGCTCAGCGGGTAGAAAAACTTTCTTTGCAGCTTGCCGCCGAGAAGTCTGCCTACCCCCTTCCCTACAGCATATGCTTCGGGGGATATTTCTTTCCTTTCTTGTTCTGTAGCCACATTTTTTAGAAGATATTCGCCTGCAAGTCGCAGCCCCAAGAAAGGCAAGGCAGAGTAAAGCAAGGCGATAAGATGGTGTTTGTCTTCTTCTATTTCGGCTTCGAAGAGCTTGTCCATAGCCTTGTCGGCGGCTTCGGGGCTTTCAGCGGCGGAGAGGTTTGTAGCTTTTATGTCGGAGAGTTTTTTCTTTGCTTGCTGTTTCTGGATATTCTTGGACGCTGCTTTATAGACGAGGCTCGTCAGCAACACCGCTCCCGACAGCACCCCCAATATTCTGGTGACGACAACGCTGCCAGCAAGCCCTGCCAACAAGGACCCCGCCTCCAGCGCCACCCGAGCCGCGGTTTCTGCATTCTCTCTGATATGTTCGTTGCTGTTAGCTTTTATGTCGGACATGTATCTCTCTCCTCAAATATATGCTATATATATAAAGAGATACTCTAGATGTCTTAATTATGCAAGAAAAGAACGACGTCGCCGTCTTGGATGATATAGTCTTTACCTTCGATACGCATCTTCCCGGCATCTTTTGCGCCGTTACGGCCGTTGTATTTTACTACGTCGTCGTATTTTATTACCTCAACTCTGATGAACCCTTTTTGGATGTCGGTATGGATCTTTCCGGCAGCGTCTGGAGCTTTAGTGCCTTTTTGTATCGTCCATGCCCGCGACTCTATCTCCCCTGTCGTCAAAAAGGTCATAAGGTCTAGCATATCGAAAGAAGTATGTATCAGTCTGTCGAGCCCTGACTCTTCGAAGCCAAAACTTTCAAGGAGCTCGTGACGCTCTTCAGAAGAGCATCGTATTATCTCCTCTTCGAGCTTCGCACATATAGCAATGACGCTATTGCCTTCTTGTTCGGCATATTCCCTGACGCTTCTTACATATTCGTTATCCATATCAGGAACGTCTTCGTCGGAAACATTTGCAGCATATAGAACCTTCTTGTCGGTAAGAAACTGGTAGTGATTTATGCTCTCGCGTTCAGCATCGGAAAGCTCCAAAACCTTTACTACTTTATTTTCATTGAGGTGGCTTTGTACTTTTTTGAGCGTTTCTAGCGTAAGGATTAAGTCTTTGTCACCACGGACCTGTTTCTCGACCTTTACAATGGAATTTTCTACCATCTGCATATCAGCAAGGATAAGCTCTAAGGTGATAACCTCGATATCACGTATTGGGTCGATGGCACCATCGACATGGACGACGTTTTCATCATCGAAACACCTGACGACGTGAACGATAGCGTCTGTTTCCCTGATGTTTGCAAGGAACTTATTTCCAAGGCCTTCGCCTTTAGAAGCCCCTTTAACAAGCCCTGCTATGTCAACGAACTCCATAGTAGCATGAACGATTTTTTTGCCGTTGCAGATCTTATCAAGGACGTCTAGGCGCTTATCTTTGACCTCAACGATACCGATATTAGGGTCTATTGTACAGAAAGGATAGTTCGATGCGCTTGCCTCATTGGCGGTAAGAGCATTAAAAAGTGTCGACTTGCCAACATTTGGAAGCCCTACGATGCCACAAGAAAGTCCAGCCATTATTATTCTCCGTCGTTAAAACAAATATTATAACCTCTTAAGCATAAAGATGCAAATATTAAATAGCTCGGAGTTCAGGGTTCGGAGTTCGGAGACAGGAAACAAACTCTGAGCTCTGAACCCTGAACTCTGAACTATGAACTATGCGGCGAAGCCGCATTTCCTTGACTTTTGAGTGTGGCATAAAATATTGTTATCTTTAGTAATATATATTAGTAATAGCAGTTATGGCAGAGAAAACCGACAAGGCTTCACCAAAGAAACTTAGAGATGCGCGGAAGAAGGGGCAGGTTGCTCGTTCTCAGGATGCTCCTGCGGCTTTTACTTTCGTCGTATCTATTGCTACTACTCTTGTCATGTCGAAGTGGATATATACCAATCTCAGCGCTTTCGTTATAACGTTGTTTTCTTCGATAGGCGTAGATGATCGCGCTGGTGCCGTAGCTGCGTTCTTCGGAGAGGCTTATATGCTTATCTTCAGGACGGCGTTGCCTGTAATGGTTGCCACAGCGTTCCTTGGTTCTTTGGTAAACTTTGTCCTTATAGGCCCGACTTTTGCTCCTGAGGCTTTCAAGCCCGACATCAAGAAGTTCAACCCTGTCAGCAACATCAAGGCGAAGTTTAAGTTCAAGACTCTTTTCGAACTTATCAAGCAGCTGTTCAAAATCATCGGTGCAGTCTTTCTTATTTATGGTGTTATGAAGAACTCCGCTGGAGACCTTATACATACGTTAAACATGCCATTACCTGCGGCTTTCTCGATATATATCTCCTTCCTTCTGCAGGTGATATTACGTGTAGGACTTTTCTTCGTCGCTGTTGCCCTTGCCGACCTGATATATCAGAGAAAAAACTTCGCCAAAGAGATGATGATGGAGAAACACGAGGTCAAGCAGGAGTACAAGAACTCCGAGGGAGACCCGCAGATCAAGGGCAAGAGAAAGCAGCTCGCCCAGGAGATGGCGTATTCCTCTGGCCCTGCCGCCGGCGTCAAAGAAGGCAAGGCTGTAATCACCAACCCCACACACCTCGCCATTGCTATTGCCTACGAGCCCGAAGAATATCCATTGCCATATATATGCGCTCTAGGACAAGATAGTGTAGCACATATGATAGTACTAGAAGCCAAGAAGCATGACATCCCTGTTTTGAGGAATATCGCCTTGGCACATAAATTATACGAAGAAGGTGACGTTTGGGATTTCATCCCCGACGCCTCTTATGAAGCAGTTGCCGAGATATTACGTTGGGTTAAATCTCTCGACCCTGCCAATGAAGATAATAATAATGATGATAAAGAAAAGGAATGAATAGTTCGGAGTTCGGTGTTCGGAGTTCGGAGTAGGAAAAGAAAGGAAAGAAGTTATGAAATTTATCATAAGAGTCCTCGATGGTATCACAGCACGCCTTGGCGGCGAGAAAACATCAGGAAAGATACAGCGAGGTAGTGACGTCGCTCTTGCTGTACTATTGATCTCAATAATAACGATGATCATCATCCCCGTTCCTCCAGCGATTCTTGACTATCTCATCGCCTTAAACCTTGCGATAGGAATTTCTTTGCTGATGGTGGGGATATATATATCTAGCGCCGTAAAGCTTTCGATATTCCCTTCTTTGCTTTTGATAACGACGCTGTTCCGTCTAGGCCTTAACATTTCTACTACGCGACAGATACTCCTCAACGCCTATGCTGGAGAGATCATCAAAGCTTTCGGGGACTTCGTCGTCGGCGGAAGTTATATCGTCGGTGGTGTTATCTTTTTAATCATCACCCTTGTACAGTTTATCGTCATCACCAAAGGTGCGGAACGTGTCGCCGAGGTTGCTGCGCGTTTCACCCTAGACGCCATGCCCGGCAAACAGATGGCCATCGACGCCGACCTCCGTGCCGGCACTCTCGACCAGGCGCAGGCGCGAGCAAAACGCCTAGAGATCCAGAAAGAAAGCCAGCTATATGGTTCTATGGACGGTGCCATGAAGTTCGTTAAGGGGGACGCCATCGCCGGCATTGTCATCACCCTCATCAACATCATTGCGGGTCTTATCATCGGTGTCGCTGTAAAAAAAATGACTGCTGGTGAAGCGGCAAAGGTATATTCCCTGCTTTCTATCGGTGACGGTCTCGTCGCACAGGTCCCTGCTCTTCTCATCTCGATAACTGCTGGTATCATCACGACACGCGTTTCTAGCGAAGAAGGCTCCAACCTTGGTAAAGACATTTCGTCGCAGGTAATGGCACAGCCTAAGGCTCTGCTTATCGCCTCTGGGGTATTGGTTCTGATGGGTATAATCCCAGGATTCCCGACGATGGCATTCATGGTCCTTGCTGCCATCCTCGGAGTAATATCATATGCTCTATGGTCAGCATCGAAGACGAAAAAACGTCTACATCGTGCCGGAGGTCATGCTTCAGTATCTTCAGCCACCGCCGAAGACCCTACCGTCGACACCGATATCCCCGGACACGCTGTCGTCACTGGCGGAGGCATCGACAACTATGCTTTAACCCTTCCTGTCGTCCTCGAGACCGGACACTTTCTCTCCGAGAAGGTCAAAGAATCTGAGAAGGGTCAGAGCTTCATAGACCTTATGATTCCGAAGATGCGTCAGGCGCTGTATAACGATATGGGGGTACGCTTTCCCGGCGTCCATGTACGTATCGAGTCTCCCGCCCTCGAAGAGCCCGAATATTCCATACACCTCAACGAGGTCCCTATCGTCAAGGGTCGCATCCTTCCTGGCCATGTTCTCACCAATGAGACCGAAGACAATCTCAAGCGTTTTCAGATACCTTTTACGTCGTATAAAAACGTTTTAAACATGCCGACGTTGTGGGTCGAAGACCAATATACCGAGCTTCTTAAAAAGGCAGGGATAAAGTTCTGGGCGCCTCTAGAGGTTGTCGTCTTACACCTATCGTTCTTCTTCAGGAACTATGCCAACGAGTTCGTCGGCATCCAAGAGGTGAAGTCCAT
>Ga0209361_1002325_pt1 | contig 10297 bp, 10 predicted proteins | sample SaaInlV_200m_DNA_3_FD_184657 | JGI IMG/M metagenome (GOLD analysis project Ga0209361, IMG submission 184657) | Marine microbial communities from expanding oxygen minimum zones in the Saanich Inlet - SI037_S4LV_200m_DNA (SPAdes) (version 2) | ecosystem: Environmental > Aquatic > Marine >... | reverse complement strand
TCTGTAAATCTCTAGCACGGTTAAGAAAAGGGCTGCTATTATTGGGCCAAGAATAATCCCGGTAAACCCGAATATCGCTATCCCCCCTAATGTTGAAAGTAAAATAAGTAACGGATGAATTTTTGTTCTAGAACCAACTAACACAGGCCGTAAAAAATTATCAGCTAAGCCGATTACAAACAATCCATACAGCGCCAAGAAAATGGCTGCGACCCAACTGCCTTGTATCATTAAAACTATCACCACTGGCACCCACACAATAAACGCGCCTATCACCGGTACAATAGAAAGCAGCATAATAACCAACCCCCAGAAAATAGGGGCTGTTATTCCTAATACCCAAAACGCTAACGCTCCTAGAATTCCCTGAACCGCCCCTATCGCAAGCGTACCCAATAACGTAGCCTTTGCGGTCGTAATAAATTTTTTTATAAATAATCTTTCGTCTCCGTCGTCTAGGGGTGAATATTCTATAAGCTTTTGAACCCAACGCGGCCCGTCTTTATATAAATAAAACAACGAATACAGCATAATAAATATCATCCCAACTACCCCGACTGCATTTTTGGTAAGATTTTGTAATTGAGTAAACACAAAGTTTGTTACCGTCTGAACTGCCTGAACTGCTGAAGATTTCCAATCAATCACCGCCAACTGCTCTCGAACAACTTGCGGCAACAAATACTCTAGCTTGCTAAAGTTTTCGGTAACATAGCCTACCCACTGTCCAACATAAGATTGCGCAGTGGAATACAATACAAACGAATCACGAATGAGTAGCACTCCAATAATGGTTAACGGAATCAGCACAAACACAAACAACAATAATATAGAGAGAAACGCCGCCAGCCTTTCTCTTCCGTTTAACTTCTTTACTATCCATTGGTAAAGCGGATACGAAAACGCGGCAATAAGGATTGCATAAAACAATGGCGCTGCAAAAAACCGGATTACGTACACAAATAAAACAACGATAGCAATAAACACAAGAAAGAACGAAATATTTTTAATATGTATTTTAGTCATATAATGTATTGTACGCTGTTATGCATTCTTTTGAAACACCATAATAATTCTTTTAATATGCTGGCCTTCGCGAGCATACACCAATGAACCTGTATCTGTCCGTTTAAATCCAGCAGATTCTATCTCACTAAAAAACCCTGGCCACTCAAATTTTTGCTCATTTAATAGCGGAACAACAATTACAAGCCGTGCTTCTTTTGTACATACTTTAGAAAATTGCTGAACACTTACCGCATAAAGCTTGTCTAAATCGTTATAAATATTTCGTATAAAATCTGTAGACTCTTTGCCTCGCAGTGGTGGCCCAAGAAAAGGCTCGGTAACAATCCCTTGGATATTTTTTTCTACGCATTCATCTAAATTCTTTACATCGCATTTTTTTACTTGTACTGTTTTTGTTTCTACATTCACATCCTCTTTTAGCCATTCCAAGTTGGCATGTGTATCTTTTATAGCTTTATCCGAAATATCTGTGCCAATACAATTTGTGTAGCCAACCAAAAGAGATTCCTGCAAAATAGTTCCAGACCCACAAAATGGATCTAATACAACAGCCTCTTTTGGAAGCTGTAAAAAATTCACCATCATTAATGCGAGCTTTGGTGGCAGCATCCCAGAAAACGAATCACGAGCCGGTCTACCATAATCTCGTTCGCCAAATTTTTCAAATGGCTGCACTGCCTCGGTAATCCCAATAGTAACACCATCTTTTAATACACACATCACCACTTCCCCGCCTTTGGTAAGTAATTTATTTGTTTCTACTACCACAGACGATAATACATCTTCTTTAGAGGTTACATATCTGGCAGACAACCCAGCTTCTTTTAATGCCTTTTTTATACTCATTCCTATGTTCTTTTCTTTTTTCTGAACAGACTTTATCTCTCCGCCAGCAGCGTAGGTACTTAATCCAAAAAAAACCTTGCCTTCTTGCGGTAGTTCTTCTAATGCAACAGATGGAATATCTTCGATAGTACTAACAGATTCTAAAATTCGGCCAATTTTAATAATCCCCCCAAACAAATTAATAGCCTCTGTTGGTTTAAAATCTTTCGAAGTATCTCCAAAAGAAATCGATTCCGAAATATGTTGGAAAGTAAATCCCCAACCTTCTCTATTGTTTACTGCATCGAGCTCTGCGCGGGAGAGTTCGGTGTTATTTCCAAGGACAAAAAAATACGTCATATAAGATAACCATACCTCAAAAAACTGGGATATTCAACAAAAAGGCCCAACTCTTGCCAAAAAAAAGGCTCTGTGGTAATGTGCATCCACGTATTCACTATCCATACGCATACAGGTAGAGGCCTTATGCGTCCAAACAGCTCATACTGTTTGGTAGTATCATATTATATGTCAGAAAAATTCTTGTACGAATTACTTTATCTTGTTCCTGGATCTTTATCCGAACAAGAGTTTGAGCCTGTTTTAGAAGAGGTTCGAGAGTTGATTAAAGGCCAAAAAGGCGAAATAACCAACGAAACCGCACCCGTCCGAAGAAAACTTGCATACTCAATAAACCACCTTACTCACGGGTTCTATATTCTTCTTTATTTTAAAGGCCCTGCAGACGCAGTCCCAGAAATAAACAAGATTTTAGACCACCACCCCACTGTTATGCGACATGTTATCTTACGTGTCGATGAAATGACCGAACTTGCACCAGAAAAATCGTTGCCATCACGAAAAGAGCAAGAAGAAGATATTAAAAAACAGCGTGCAGCAGCAGTAGCAGAAAACCAGAAAGCACGCGAAGAATCTAAAAAAACTTCAGAAGCAAAAGAAGAAACACCCGCAGAAGAAAAACCAGTAAAAGAAGCGGCTAAAAAAGAGCCTAAAGCAGAAAAATCAGAAGATAAGAAAGCAGATAAACCAGAAACGAAAGAAGAGCCAAAGAAAGAAAAAGAGGAAGAAAAAATCTCACTTGATGACCTCGATCAAAAACTCGACGAAATCTTAACAAGCGATAATTTATAAACCTCTCTAACGCATTTTTCTATGGATCTTAATAAAGCAACAGTCATCGGGAATGTCACACGAGACCCAGAAACTCGTACCACTCCAACCGGCCATACAGTAGCGAACTTTTCGATAGCAACCAACTTTACCTGGACAGATCAGAGTGGCCAAAGACAGCAAAAGGCAGAGTTTCATAATATTGTAGCCTGGCGAAAATTGGCAGAAATCTGTCAGCAATATTTACGAAAAGGAAGCAAAATTTATATAGAAGGGCGGTTAGAAACAAGAAGCTGGGAAGATAAAGACAGCGGCAAAAAACAATATAGAACAGAAATTATTGCAGATAACATGATAATGCTTGATAGAGCATCCGACAGACCAGCGGGCGGTGCGCCTCAGTCAGAAAGCCCAGCAGATGATTCAGAACCTCGCTACGAGCAAGCGCCTCAAACACCAGCAGCACAGCCGCAGGCAACAGCCCCACAAACACCGGCAGCTCCAGCACCAAGTAATAATCAAGTTACCGAAGAAGAAATTAATGTAGAAGATATCCCCTTTTAACATATGTCACGACACGAGACAAAACAATGTTATTTTAAAATAAATAACATTACCAAAATCGATTATAAAGATATAGAGCTGTTGCAACAGTTTACATCTTATTATGGTAAAATTCTCCCAAGAAAATATACCGGCACATCGGTAAAAATGCAGCGCAAACTTGGCCTCGCCATTAAACGCGCTCGTATTATGGGATTAATGCCATTTGTTCGAGAATAAACCACTCTTTGATTTCCTGAAATTCAATAAATGTCATCCTGAGTGCATCTCGAAGGATCTTCCATATAGGACTGCAGGCCTGTAATGAAGATTCTTCTCCTGATGCAGGATCAGAATGACATTTATTAGTTATCAGAAAAAATCAGCAGAGATTTATGTCCCCTCAAGATCTTAAAAAAGGAACCATCTTTAAATACAAAGACGAACCCTTCCAGGTTCTTTCCTATTCCCATAGCCATATGGCTCGTGGAGGTTCTACTATTCGCGTAAAAGCTCGCGGACTAGTTTCCAGCAATGTTTTCGATGTTTCTTTTAAAGGTGGCGACACTGTAGACAATGCAGATCTCTCGCGCTCGAAGGCAGATTATTTGTATAAGGATAACGACAACGCCTATTTCATGGACCAGCAGTCTTATGAGCAATTTAGCCTGAGCATACCCTCTTTATCAAATCAAATCGGTTATTTAAAAGAAAGTGCTGCAGTAGATGTCTTAATTTTCGAAGGTAACCCCGTTGCCATTACGCTGCCTGTTAAAATGGAGTTTAAAGTAAAATATACCGAACCAGCAGTAAAAGGAGATACCGCCCAAGGCAGTATTACAAAACCAGCAGAATTAGAGACCGGCCTTTCGGTTCCAGTACCAATATTTGTTAAAACAGGAGATATTATTAGAATAAATACCGAAAAAGGCGAATACGTAGAACGAGTTTCTTAATACTGAATTAAAGCGTAAAAAAATAAGCCTTCATTATTGAAGTCTTTTTTTGTTGAAGTGAAAAGCGCAGTAAGTCTAACCGTTAGGTTATACCTCTGCGCTTCCTTTTCTGTTGTTGGTTTGTTGCGAGCATTCTCGTCGTCGCTAGAAGATCCACTTGGCAGTACCAGCCTCGACTTCGCGTTCGAACTGGTTTCGACGCGATTCGCGTATCGCACCGTGCGTGTCAAACGTGAACACTGATGTTTCGCCAGTGGAATACGAGAGGACCAGTTGGCCGTCTGCATCAAGCACTGCGACAATCACTCGGGCCGGGGCGATCTCCAGATCAAGCAACGGCTGCACCGAAGCGTCCTTGTCGATTTCGCCGAGAGTCGAGATGATGAGCATCACTCCGCGCGAAGTGTCTGGGTCTCTGCTGGGAGGCAGCCCTTGCTGGGTAACGAGAGTTAACACGCCGTGACGCTCGATGAGGCCAAACGTACCAGCCCTCGGTGGATGCAGGTCGCTTTCTATCAGCAACTCAGCAGAACCAGCCCCTATCAACTCCTTCCTCTTGGGATGATCTCCGTTCATTCCCCAGTAGATCTCGTCCGTGTCGGTCTCCTCGTAATGAGCTGCTGTCTGTCCGTCAAGGGCGCCGCTTATGGCCATGACCAACTTGGGATTCACGCCACCACCCGGTTTTGCCCAGATCCCGTCTTGGTTGATCATGAGCTCTAGAGCCTGAACTGTTGTATGGACGCGATGGTGCAGGTGCCCGGAAACTAGTACCATATTCATTGTCGATCCGATCTTTAGTTGTGGTGTCGGTGCCGAAATCGTGGCTCGTAGGACTGTAGATGAAGAATGAAGTAAAAGGACGGCGTTGATCTGATGATGAAATTATACTACAAAATAAACATAAAGTCAATATATAAAATAGTAAAAATACCATATTTTAGCCAAAAAATAATGCTTTTTTTGTTTATTTATAGTTATTAACCCCTATTTAAACCAAAAGATACAGCTATTGACTTTTTATTTCAAACATGATATAATGCCGTCGTAAACATGGACATTGAAAAAAGCCCAAACTGTGCAGAATACAGCTTATAGTAAGCTCTATTCTCTGCAGTTTGAGCCAATTACGGCACAGACGCACGGGCTAAAGGCCCATTACAGGAGATCGATCATGACGAAGACGCTGCTTACCCTACTCGCCATCGCGATGATGCTCTTCGGAGGAATCACCTTCGCGAATGCCGACGAGAACCTGGCGACCCTCACCGAAGACCAGGCTCTCCAGCTTACGCAGATATGCGAGGGTAAGTCGTTCCTCGCGGTCAACAACTACGAAACGCGTTGGTCGAACGATATGCCCAGCATAACGTTCGGCGTCTCCCCCTCCAGAGAGAAGCCCTACCATTTCCCGTCGATGACGATACAGGCCGTCGTCGAAATCCTCACCTGGGACGAACACAGCGCGGCTCTCGAGCAAGATGCGTTGTTTGACCATCACCACACGTACGGGATCGCCAATGACTCCGCGGACCTCAAGGAATCGATGAGCACGGCGATGTCCCAGCTGCACATGCGAACCCCGGACAACTACCGTGTCCATGAGTACACCTGGCTCATCCAAGACTCCTCGGTTCTAACGAACCTACCAGTACTCACCAGACGCACGGACGAGTACAGCGGGTACCAGGAAGACTCTGGCTACACGTGGAAGCACGACCCGACAGGGGCGGTGAGGCTTGGAGACGTACTCGTATACGTTACGAAGTCACAACTCCACGGCACCGGCCGCATTTCGCAGGGTCGCCAGTCGATCGAGGTTTGGGCGGCGGACTACAACGCCCGCGAGACCTCGGACGTCGATTACTCGGCGCCCGACACCTACCGGTTCTACCGAGTGTGGCAGGGCGCGTACGAGATCCCGACGACCGTGGCCGCCGTCAACGGCGAATAGGCTATGGGCTACGATATAGGCGGGTAAAACCCCGCGAACGCTATTTGAGCGCAGTATGTATAACCTAATGGTTACACCTCTACTGCGCTTCTTTATTTCCTCAAAAACACTACCATTAAAATAATGTTGCTATTTAGCTCTTCTCTTTTTATAAATAATCTATTCTTAGCCAAAACTCTCATCTAAACCTTTTTTTAGCCCTTTTTGTGATCGATTAACTTTATTTATGAATATTCACCAGCTATTGACTTTTTTATAAAAACATAGTAATATATGATGTTAATGTGAACTTTGAGAAAAGCACGTGCTGTGCAGAATGAAGCTATTATAGCTTTATCCTGCACAGAATGTGCTACGCGAAAATCGTACAAAGAGAGAGGATAGTCCTCTACTCTCCAAACTCCTGTGAAAGGGAGATACCGCATGTTGTACGGAATCTTGAAACGCACAGCGACCTTCGCCGCCGCAGCCGCACTCATAGTCGGATGCGCACGACCGCCCATGATTCTCACCGTACAGGCCCCAACCACCGCCAGAGCAGATGCGAGTGTCAACGAGCTCGACGCCGCCATCGAAACCGAGGTTGTTGCCGCAGCCGCCACGCTCGCTGCCGGCGCCGATGTGGTTGCCGACGCTGACGCGACTTTCGTCGAGGCCGATGACAATATTACGGTTTTGACAGCCAGCGAAGCTGCTGCCTTGACCGACGAAATTGCCGATACCGTCGTGACCTACACCTGCCCCATGCACTCCGACGTTCAGACAAACGAAGCCGGCAACTGTCCGACTTGCGACATGGATCTGATCGTCAACGAGGCTGCCGACGCGACCGATGAGGTTGCTACGCCCCCCACCCCCGTGGTAATCGTGAAGCTCACCCAGCCACGCATCGAGTGGCTGACCGATAAGGGCCTACAACCATGGGGAATCCGAGTCCGACGAGAAGGCAGCGACGTAGTCGTCAACAGCACGGTGCTGCGATCCGTCGCCGAGCAACTCATGAAGGACTCCAGTGTCGGTAACATCGAAGCCCTCGCTGGCATGAAGCTGCTGGATGGAGACCTCTTCCAACGGCTCAACGACCTGCTACCTCCGGTGGTGGTCGTAGAGCATGTCGATGAGGTCGACGCCGATGAGGTCGACGCTGATGAGGCCGACGCTGATGAGGTCGACGCCGATGAGGCCGACGCCGATGAGGCCGACGCCGATGAGGCCGACGCCGATGAGGCCGACGCCGATGAGGAATTCATCCTTGGCGCCATTTTCCCCAGGACAAATGACGCCGGCAACTTGTGCTTCGTGATCTCGGCCCTCCATGCCGAGACCAGCAAGCAATTCGGGCTTGTCATCTGGGGCAAAGGCGTGAGGGAAAACATCCCGGCGAGCCTCGCGATGATAGACCTTCGAAGCGCTGCGGGGCTCAACGCCTTCGACTCGTCCCCCATTAAGGGCTCACGGGTGTCTCGCGGGATACTCGAAGCTCTACACATCCAAATCGTCGACATCAGTGACGACGAAGAGACCGGATCCGAAGTCTAGGTAGAAGCGGAAAAACCCGCCGACACCCCAACAGAAAGAAAAGCGTAGTAGTATAACCTAGCGGTTAGACTTACTGCGCTTTTTCACTTCCACAAAAAAACACGGCATTTGCCGCGTCTTTTTTATTTACCCACATTAACACATACAAAACTCTCCCTAGCCCTCTTCCTTCGCTAATCTCTCAGGACATGCTTCTGCAAAGAGAGGGAATATACACCCTCCTCCACTTCCGCCCCCAGCCTCAGAGGGGGAAAAATCAAGCTGCTTGTTCTTCTTCTTTTACTTTCTTCCAAATATCTTTTGAAATCTTCTCCATTATTTTCCCATTCTCTTTTAAAAATCTTTTAGCATTTTCTCGGCCTACACCCAATTTTTCTTCACCATAGCTATAGGTATTACCAGATTTAGTTAATGCACCTAATTCAACTCCAGTATCAAGCAAATCTCCAGATCTTGAAATACCTTCGTTATACATAATATCAAACTCGGTCGTTCTAAATGGAGCGGCTACTTTATTCTTCACTATTTTTGCTTTCACACGGTTACCAATAATCTTATCACCCTGTTTAATCTGTGCAGATCTTCGCACCTCTATTCTAACTGAGGAATAAAATTTTAAAGCATTACCACCAGAGGTTGTTTCTGGATTCCCAAAAAACACGCCAATTTTATGTCGAATCTGGTTAATAAAAATAACATTCGTTCGGGATTTAGAAACAATCCCTGCAAGTTTCCGCAACGCCTGACTCATTAACCTTGCCTGAAGTCCCATATGGGAATCTCCCATCTCGCCTTCTATCTCTGCTTTAGGAACTAATGCTGCGACTGAGTCTACTACCACAACATCTATCCCATTCGAACGCACCAAATTCTCTACAATCTCTAAGGCCTGCTCTCCGGTGTCTGGTTGCGAAATTAATAACTCGTCTACATTCACTCCTATCTTGCGGGCATAATCTGGGTCTAATGCATGTTCGGCGTCTACAAACGCACAAATTCCACCCATCTTCTGTGATTCTGCAACAATATGCTGAGCTAAGGTTGTTTTACCAGATGCCTCTGGTCCAAAAATCTCTACAATTCTTCCTGTCGGAACACCTCCTACCCCAAGCGCTAAATCTAAAGAAATACAACCAGTAGGAATTACGGTTACATTCATGGCTTTTGCTTCCCCAAATTTCATTATAGAGCCATCTCCAAACCGCTCTTTAATCTGAGAAATAGCAGCCGCAGCTGCTTTTGCTCTTTCAGGTTCTTTCCCTGCCTCTTTCTTCTGTTCACTTGATTCTTGCTTTTCTTTTTTTGGTTCCTTCTCTTTTGCCATAGATATATATATGTAATAAAGACATTTAAGAGTATCAAAATTTACCAGCTCTTTCAACCTACTGGTCATCCACACGATCAATTAACGGTTTTTCTATTTCTTCTACCAGTACATGCCGCAACTCCACATGCACACGACTAAACTTTTTTGCTGCCTCAATCCGAATAAGATTCAACCCCTCCTGTAGATTTATCGATTTTTCAAATACACCATCTTCTGCCACATGAATGGATTCGGAATTAATTAATACAAAAGCATTTGGCTCGGTTGTACCCTGAACTGTAACAAAACGCTCCTGGGTTATTAATTCATTTACTGGGGATGTTACCGAAAGCGCTGGCGGCGTTATAATCGCATAGAGTTGATAAACCACATACCCCAAAACTGCGGCAACAATAACAACAGAAATCGAAATTCGAATAGTACGAGGATGGGTTATAAAAAACAACCATTTCTTCCACCAAGGCATGTCTGGTAATTTTTTCATTCGAGATTTCATGGTGCCTTCCCACACAACTCTTTCGTTTTCATATCTTTCGATAATATCTACTGTCGAGAGCCCAAGCTCTTTGCTATACACCCTTAAAAAACTTTTTATATATACCTCGCCAGGAATTTTATCGTATTCGGCAGATTCAAGTGCCCGTAAATAAAAAGAACGTATATTGGTACGCTCTGCCATTTCATCTAATGCATACCCCATCCCCTCTCTCACATTCTTCAAACTCTCGCCTATTGTTTTCTGGGTAACTATTTTTTTCTGAACAAAAGCAGCCATATCATTCTTTCTTCTTAACGATGGCGTACGCCAATACCACTAATACTGCTGGTTGTCCTCCTTTTCTTCTGGTTCTTCGTATTCAGAAGCATTAAAATTCTTATCCTGATCTTGAACATCATACCCCTCGGTTGCATTTTTTTCAACTAAAACCTCCCTTGGTTTAGAACCCTCAGAAGGCCCAACAACACCATTCTCTTCTAACATATCTAATAACC
>Ga0209361_1002313_pt1 | contig 10366 bp, 10 predicted proteins | sample SaaInlV_200m_DNA_3_FD_184657 | JGI IMG/M metagenome (GOLD analysis project Ga0209361, IMG submission 184657) | Marine microbial communities from expanding oxygen minimum zones in the Saanich Inlet - SI037_S4LV_200m_DNA (SPAdes) (version 2) | ecosystem: Environmental > Aquatic > Marine >... | reverse complement strand
CATATTTCAGTCACTAAGCCACTCCGCAGCGCAAAAAAATCAAATTATGGGTTGTGGTTGAAACACAATTCCTTTACCATGTTTATATACCTATAGTTTTCGGTTTTGTCTTTAAAAACAAAACGTTTGGAATATCGACGGTTACGAGTAAATTACAAAAATTTCACAATTTTTGTTGTAATTTTAATATAATTATAGGATGATATTTTTACGGGAATAAGTTCTAAGAGCAATAGATTCTGAAACTTAGTTCCACTTGATTTGCAGAAGGCGCTATTGGTTTACAGAAGGTGCTATTTAGTTCAATAAATTTGGGGAAAATTATGAGACGAGGGCTTACTATGAAGACTTTGAATTGGAAGGTAATTGTCACCGCAGTGGTTTGTGTGTTTTTAACAACGGCTTGCTCGAAAAAGCTTATGCCACCTGAGATTGAGACTTCAGGAAACGTCAGCGAGGGGGAATTCACGGCGTCTTCTGAATCATCGGGAAATGACTTTGCCGGTTCAGGCGGAGCTGAAGGTTCTGGTTTCTTCAGTGAAGAGCCTATTCTGGAGCGGGGGTCTTCTTCATCAGATGGTTTCTCTGCTGATATGGAAGCGGATGCAGGGAGTGGCTCTTTTGGTACCAATCCATTTGATTCTAGTGGGCAAGGTGAGTGGGATCCTAATTCCTCAGGGTCCATGGACTCAGGAATTCAAGAATCCCGGCTGCAGTCTTTTCAGGCATCGTCTGACTTGAATGATATCCATTTTGAGTTTGACCAGTATGATCTGGATAATAATTCCAGGGCGGTCCTTAAGCAGAATGCTGATTATCTCAAACACAATCCGAGCTTACATGTAGAGGTACAGGGCCATTGTGATGAGAGAGGCACGAACAATTACAATATTGCTCTGGGTGAACGCCGCGCCCATTCCACCAAGAAATACCTGATATCTCAAGGGGTGGATTCTAGAAGGGTTCATGTCATTAGCCTTGGCGAAGAGAAACCTTTCTGCTTTGACAGCAATGAAGCTTGCTGGCATCAAAACCGACGGGCACATTTCATGGTTTCAAAATAACCTCTCCCCGTTTCTAACGATTCGGGGTGGAATTGTATATAATAAAGCCGCGTTGGGGTTTATCCCCAGCGCGGTTTTATTTTGCGGCAAATATGAAAACTATTACCTTTGGTACCTAATTTTTAAAGAAAGAACGGAACCCATGAAGGCGAAATCCACGTGCATCTTTTCTTTTTTGTTATTCTTAATTTTCCTCTTTCCTGTCAATGCGTTTGCCCAGCTTTTTGGTGCCGATGAAGAAAACTGGAACAAAGTTTTTATCGGGCTGAAAAAAATCAATGCAAGACTGGTGACTCTGGAGACTGAGGAAGTAGGTAATTTGAAAAGTCAGCTGGAAAACCTGCTTCGCGAAATAGAAGAGATCAAACATGCGGTTCCACAGCTTCAAGGGGCTATAGAGCTGAACAAATCTGAAACCCTGAGTGGCCTGAATAAAACCAACTCCAAATTGGACGACCTGGAAGGGGAAGTTAAAGATCAGGTTTTGGAAAAAATCCACCAGCAAAACAAAATCCTCGAACTATCCCGGAAGGGGCAGGAAAATCTGAAAGAGGGACTGGCCCAGGACATCGAAAAATTCGAGCAAGCCAGCAGAGCCAATTTTAAGGATTTCTCTACCGCCAACCAGGAAACTCTGGGCGAGGTTGTTAATCGGCTGGAAGCGCAGAGTGCTACGACTAAAAAAGGATTCGATGATACCATCGCCCTTTTTCGTACGGATGTCATTCCTACGATTGCTGATGAAAATCAGAAGAACCGGAAAATGGTTCTGGAGAACTTGACGAATGCCAACAAGGAAACTTATAAAAGCCTGGAGGCTTTCTCCGCCAAAAATCAGAAATTGAACCAGAAGCTGATCGAAATTCTTCAGGAGAGTCTGAAGCAAGGGGTGGACAGTAAGTCCCTGTTGGATTCCATCAAAAAAGACATGGGAACCACTCAGGCGAGTTTGGAGGCGGCGAATAAAAATATTGCCAGCAACCATTCGGCGGCAGCCGAGGTCCAAAAAGCCCTGGCTGTTACGAATGAAAATCTTGGGGTGGCGGATGAAAAGTTTAACAAACTCATCGAGCTTTCCACGGAGCTTGCTGTTCATTCCGCAGAACTGGAAGCATCGGTGGTCGGGCAACTGAAAGATTCGGCACAGAAAGAGGATGCCAGTGATATCAAGGTAGATCTGGCAAATGAGAAGCTCTCCCGTCTGATCGAAATTCTCAAGACGATTGCCACAGAACAGGCAAAGCTGGACCCGCTTGCCACGGCACTGGGTACGATGCAAAAAGAGCAGAAGGCTTTGCAAAAGGCTCAAGCAGACTTAAAGAAAAACCAGGAACAAATTCAGTCGAATTTAAAGAACAACCAAAAAGAAATCAAGGAAGCGCTCGCCGATTTACGCCGCAAAGCGAATGTCAATATTTCCCGAAACGATGACATTAAGAAAACCCTTGGGCAATTAAGTCCGGCTAAAAGCAAGGGGCCATAGAATCCCCTGACGGCAAAAGTTTTTGTGCTGTAAAAAAAGTTCCTGTTTTTCAAAGTCGGACTGATTATTGACCCCCCACCGCTTTGCCTCATTATGGCTAAAACCACTACTATTTTTATCTGTCAGGAGTGTGGGCACCAGATCCCGAAGTGGATGGGGCGGTGTCCCGAATGCATGGCCTGGAACAGTTTTGCAGAAGAAGCCTTGCGCCAGCAGTCGCCTTCACGTAATTCGTCACGTAGCTCGGGTTCTTCAACATTAGGCCCAATTACGGAAGTTCAGTCGGTTGCCGAAGACCGTTTGACCACTGGCATCGGAGAGTTTGACCGGGTTTTGGGTGGGGGCATGGTTGAAGGCTCGCTCATTCTGATTGGAGGAGAACCGGGGATAGGGAAGTCGACCCTCACTTTACAAAGTATGGGCCATTTGGCCCGGCTCGGGAAAAAGGTTCTGTATGTTTCCGGGGAGGAATCGGGTTCCCAAATCAAACTCCGCGCCGAACGTCTCAACGCTTTGTCTGAAAACCTGCTGGTGTGCTCCGAAATTTGCGTGGAGGAAATTCTCCAGTTACTGGATAAAGTTAAGCCGGATGTGTTGGTGCTGGACTCTGTGCAAACGTTTTACACTGCGGATTTGCAATCTGCTCCGGGGAGCATCGGTCAGGTGCGGGAAGTGGCGTTCAAAATTTTTCAAGCCATCAAGCATCGTAATCTTCCGACTCTTTTGATTGGTCATATCAATAAGGATGGGGCGATAGCCGGGCCTAAATCTTTAGAGCATATTGTGGATACGGTGGTCTACTTTGAAGGCGAGCGGGGTCATGCTTACCGGGCTCTGCGGGCGATTAAAAACCGGTTTGGTCCCACTCCCGAGATAGGGGTATTTCAAATGATGCCGGAAGGGTTGGTGCCGGTGGAAAATCCTTCCGAATGGTTTTTGTCTGAACGCCCTGAGAATTCCTCGGGTTCCGCCATTGCGGCAACTCTTGAAGGAAGCCGCACCTTGCTGGTCGAGGTTCAAGCGCTGGTCAGCACTTCTTCGTCAATAGGCATGCCGAGAAGAATGTCTGCAGGTTTTGACCATAACCGCATGTCCCTGTTGATTGCCATTATGGAAAAAAGGATGGAGTTCAATCTGCAAGGTGAAGATATTTTCGTTAATCTGGCCGGGGGGATAAAAATTACGGAACCGGCTCTGGACCTGGCGGTTGCGGCCGCTATTGCGGGAAGTTTTCGTGACAAGGCCATAGATCCGTTAATGGTATTGATCGGGGAGGTAGGCTTGACGGGGGAGGTGCGCACTGTCATGCAGTTGGATGCCCGGATCATCGAAGCCAAAAGGCTGGGCTTTAAACGTTGTATCATTCCGCATTCCGCGAAAAAAGTGAAGAACCTGCCTGATAAAGGCATTGAGCTGTGTTTTGTGAAAAACCTTTCGGATGTTTTTGAACAATTATTTTAAAAGTTAATATATGAAAGTATGTGCGATCATTCCGGCGGGAGGGCAGGGAACCCGAATGGGAGGAACGGTTCCCAAACAGTTTCAGGCACTACGGGGAAAACCTATCCTGCATTACACCTTGAGAGCATTGCAGGAATCGGAACTCATTGACTCGTTGGTTCTGGTTGTGCCGGAAAAGGAACTGAAAAATGCCCGCGCCGACTGGTTGGAACGCCCCCCGGTTGTTAAACAAGTTGTGGTGGGGGGTGAAAAAAGGCAGGACTCTGTTTTCAACGGGTATCAAGCTCTTCCCACCGATACGGATATCGTTCTGGTTCACGATGGGGTGCGCCCTTTTTTATCGCGGGAAATGGTTCAGGAAACGATCCATACTGCCGGGAAATTTGGCGCGGCAATCACGGCTATCCCTGTTCACGATACCCTCAAGCAGGTTGATGATTCCGGATTGGTTCAGCGTACTGTGGAACGAGAGGGTTTGTGGCGTGTTCAGACTCCTCAGGCCTTTCGCTATGACCTGCTGGGAGAGGCTTTTCGTAATGCCCAGGCAGACTCGTTTTATGGCACCGATGAGGCCGCCTTGATTGAACACCTGGGGCAGGAAGTCCGGGTCGTGGATGGCTCCGAATGGAATCTCAAAATCACCCGTCAGGAAGACCTGGTGTTGGGCGAAAGCATTGTGGCAAAACTATTCCCGGAACACTGAAAGTTTGTTGCGGCAGTCCTAAAATAATCTGCTCCCTGAAAGTCCCTCCTGTCATCTAACACCTGAAAAATAAATTTTAAAGAGGTCTCCAGCTATTCGGTGGTTTTCTCTAAGGTAACTCGCAACCCTTATTTTATAAGGGCTGCTCATGGCCAAAATAAATTTTTAGAGAGATACTTAACTTTTTCAAGGAGAGAGAACAATGTTGCAAGCCGGAACCGATGCACCCGATTTTTCTGTGAAGGACCATAACGGCAACACCGTCAGCCTGAAGGACTGCAAGGGAAAAAAAGTTGTGCTCTGGTTTTACCCCAAAGCCGATACCCCTGGTTGTACGATGGAGGGCCAGGGTTTCCGTGATGATTTTAAAAGTTTTGAAGAAAAAAATATCCAGATTTTCGGGGTAAGCCTGGACAACGAAGCGGACAATAAAGCCTTCGCAGAAAAGTTTTCCTTCCCCTATCCTTTGCTTTGTGATGTGGATCGGGAAATTGCCCTGGGTTATCACGCAGTAAAAAATGCCGATGAGCAATATGCGGCCCGCATTACCTATGTGATTGGGGAAGATGGGAAAATTCTCGAAAGTATCGAAAATGTCGATACCAAGGCCCACTCCAAAGACTTATGCTCCCGCCACTAGGCGTGGGGCCAACTAGCAATAGCCTATAGGGCAAATAATGATACTTCTCGGCGCAAAGAGCCCTTGCCCAACTTGAGCCGAGACAACTTTTTGCTAGCAGATAAAGCAACGGCACACTGGGTCCAGCGTCACGCTGGCGCCTGGTGGTTGACCTTAGCGGATTTGAGCGTTATGATTATTTTTTCAAAAATTTAGGGTAGGGGGCCAGCGCATGAGCTACAAAGATTCTTATATGCCAGAACCTTTGGATGATGACCAGAAGAGAAAAAAAAAGGAGATTTTGGACACCCGAATTTCTCCGATTGATTTTGAAAGCATTGATGATGTGGCCGATCTGGTGGAATCGTTTCAATCGGCTTCGATTCAAGCCAGAAACCTGGGGCAATGCGCTAAAATATTCGGCAAAATGCTTCAGGATGAAGAGAAACCGACAATTATCCTGGGTTTGGCAGGTCCTCTTATCGCGGCGGGACTGAGAAAAGTCATCCGTGATATGGTGCATTACAATATGGTGGATGTGATCGTTTCCACCGGAGCGATTTTATACCAGGATTATTACAATGCGCTCGGCGGCGGTCATTATTATGGCAGTCCGGATGCCGATGACACTAAACTGCGGGAACTTTTCATTAACCGGATTTATGACACCTATGTGGATGATGAGTTATTTGTTGAAGATGACATGCTCATAGGGAGTTTCGCCGATACATTAGAGCCTGGGAATTATTCCAGTAGAGATTTTATTGCGAGGCTTTCTGAAACCATAGATGATGAAGAATCCATCCTTGTTACCGCACGAAAAAATAATATACCCGTTTTTTGCCCGGCCTTAAACGATTCCAGCATAGGGATAGGTTTGACAGAGCATTACTACTCGGCCCGTAAAGAGGGGCGTGCGCCCATTACCATCGATTCCATTCGCGACAATTACGAACTGACCAGATTGTGGTGAACTCAACACGCACAGCGGCTTTTTATGTCGCAGGGGGAGTGCCGAAAAACTACATCAACGATTCGGTGGTCATGGCCTATATTTTTGGTAAGGATACCGGCGGCCACAAATATGCCTTGCAGGTGACCACAGACTCACCCCATTGGGGAGGGTTGAGCGGGAGCACCTTAGCCGAAGCGCAGTCCTGGGGCAAAGTAAACAAGGAGGCGACACATAGCATGGCATTTATCGAGCCCAGTGTCTCGCTCCCCTTGATTTATGGTTATGCTTTTCAAAAAGGACTCCACAAAGGCCGCCCTCGAATGGACTTCGAATGGGAAGGCGACAAACTAAAAAAACTCCGCTAGGCCCAGCGTGACGCTGGACCCAGTGCGCCGTCGCTTTATTTGGCAGGCAAAGAGTTGTCTCGGCTCAAAGAATTCCTACCTTCCCTCCCCGCCGCCCCTTATCAGGGGAGGAGTGATCATAGTATTGCGCTTGAGGGCTTTGCCTGCTTCACGGGCAATGCAGTGCTGGCCCCACGCCTAGTGGGGGTGGAGGTCGAGGAATATTCGGGCCTGGTCGATTTGGGGGGCTGTCTCAAGTTTGGATTTGATGTTTATGACCAGGGCACGAGAGTCTTCCATGGTTTGGTTTGAGTCGATCTTTATAAATACATCCACAAGATTTTTCCCCTTGATATGATGCACCCGAATTTCGGGCTGTGAAATATTTCCCGCCAGCTCCAGAATTAATGGTTGTGCAATTTCGATCAATTCTTTTCTTGTGATGGGGTAGATGGCTTCGACTTCCGCATCAGGTTCGCCATCAACATGAATCAGCACATCCTGAATATTGGGGATGGCCTTGATGAGGTTGCGCCGCGCGATTTCAGCGACACGGTGGCCTTCGGTGACCGTCATTTCAGGGTCGACAAGGATGTGCACATCGATGAGGAACTCTCCACCGATGACACGGGTACGCAACTCATGAAAATGCAGAACCTCGGGAATTTCTTTCAAGATAGAATGAATTTTTTCGGTGTGCTCATCGCTGAGTGCTGTGTCCATCAAGTCCCGCACTCCCTGTCGGGTTATGTCGATGCCGACCTTCACGATCATGCAACCGACCACGGCTCCCGCTAAGGGGTCCATAAAAGCAAACCCTTGCCAGGCCCCGATAATTCCGATCAGCGCGGCGATAGACGAAAAAGCATCGGACCTGTGATGCCAGGCGTTGGCAATTAAAGCGGGGCTTTTTGTTGCCTCCCCCACGCGGCGGGTATAGTGAAAAAGCCCTTCGTTGATGAGAATGGAAAGCAGGGCGGCGCTGGCCGCGAGCAAACCTGGTGCTTGTTCGGAGATTTCATTAATGGTTTCCCAGGTTTTATAGGTAACGCCTATGCCAGTTACGATGATTAGCAAACCGATGACGGTAGCTCCAATCGTTTCCGCTCGCCCATGTCCATAAGGATGATCTTCGTCCTGTGGCATTTTCCCGATTCGGTGAGTGAACAGGACAATGAGGTCTGTCACCAGATCGGAAAGGGAGTGGATGGCATCTGCCACCAGAGCTACGCTGTTTCCCAGTATGCCGCCGACAAATTTAAAAAGGGAAAGTAGTATGTTGGCAATCATGCCAATAACAATGGCTCGGGTTCCTGTGGTCATAGTTTAGGTAAATGCGGAAAGCCCCCTTGCCCGTCATTGCGAGCGAAGCGAAGCAATCCAGAAATATCCCTTTGAGGTATGAAGGCTATTAAAAGGTTACCACAAACCCTGGATCGCCACGCCGCTTTGCGGCTCGCGATGACGATCCTGTTGGTTTGTCCTGCAGATCTAGTGATTCAGATGCTTTATAATTTTAACATTTGCCGCTGGAAAGGGATACTCATCCAGTTCTTCCGTTTTTACCCAGTTCCACTCATCGCATTGGTTTGGTGAAACCCGGCCTGAGCGGATTCGGCAAAGGAAAACGTGCAGGGTCACCCTGAATCGGGTATAGCTGTGTTTGACGGTCATGAGCTTTTCGTCGATATGTATTGTCACCCCCAATTCTTCTTTGATCTCCCGATGCAGGCATTGCTCGGGGGATTCGCCGGACTCAAATTTTCCACCGGGGAATTCCCATAATCCGCCCATCAACCCCTTTGCCTTTCTCTTTTGAATATAGATTTTATTTTTCTGAAAGATGACTCCTGCGCTGACCTCAATTTTTGTAGAGGGCGCCGTCTGCTTGCGAGGCGGATAAAGATTCTGTTTGCCGGATTTCTGTGCCTGACAGTTTCGCTTCAAGGGGCAGAGCAGGCAAAGAGGATTTTTTGGCAGGCAGACCGTGGCACCCAGTTCCATGAAAGCCTGATTGAAGTTTCCAGCTTCCGTCTCGGGAAGAAGTTGTTGCATGGTTTCCCATAATATATTTTCTGATTTACGTGTCGCCCCGTTTTCCTTGAGTAGAAAAAGTCGCGATAAAACCCTTTTGACATTGCCATCGAGCACAGGAACTTTTTGGCCGAAGGCAATGCTGAGTACGGCTCCCGCCGTATATCGACCGACTCCGGGTAGTTTCAGGATTTCATTCATGCAGTCCGGAACCTTTCCGGAATATTCCTGCTGGATTTTTTGCGCGGCCTTTCTCAAATTACGGGCGCGGGAATAATAGCCCAACCCCTCCCAATGTTTCAAAACGGTGGACTCTTTAGCCACGGCCAGCTTTTTCAGGGTGGGGAAAGCTTTCATCCAGCGTTCAAAATACGGAATGACTGTTTTGACCTGGGTCTGTTGCAACATGAACTCTGAAACCAGAATACGATAAGGGTTCGGGTTATTGCGCCAGGGCATCTCCCTTTTTTCGTTTCCGTACCAGTGCAGTAATTTTTTTTGCAGAGTGGAGGGGGTCATAGGGTGTTGGGCCAGATGCTACGAGTCATACACCGATAGTGTCTTTACTCCAAATGACTTTATGAAGTTGTGTTTGCAGACGCACAGGTAGCCGATCTTCAAGTATCCATTGCACGAGGTCTTTCAGGTTGAGCTTGTCATAAACCGGTGAAAATAAAACCTGTGTGGGTAGGTCGTGTTTTTGCAACAGGTCACGGCTCCACTCATAGTCGGTGCGATCGAGAAGGACGAACTTGACTTCATCATGCGGGGAAAGGAGTTTCAGGTTTTCAAGGTGATTCTTTTTTTCCTCACCGCTTCCGGGACATTTTACATCGAGAATTTTTATAACTTTTTCAGGAACCTTGTCAATCGGCAGGGCCCCACCTGTTTCCAGCATGACCCGGTAACCCTTTTTCAGGAGTGCTTCCATAAGAGGATAAACATCCTCCTGCAGTAAGGGTTCGCCACCAGTGATTTCTACCAGCCCGAGACCAAAGGTTTCGACCTTTTGCAGAGTTTCCTCAATAGTAAGGTCATTCCCTTCATAAAAAGCATAGGCGGTGTCGCACCAGGAACAGCGCAGGTTGCATCCTGTCAAACGGATAAAAACGCAGGGCAATCCGGTGTGGGATGATTCTCCCTGAATGCTGGCATAAATTTCGTTGATCTTGAGCATAGGGTTATTCCAGTGTGGATTTTGCCTGCTAAATAGATTATTTTAATCTTACAATATTTAAAGAGGGGGAGGCATAAAACTTTGGCTAAATTCTATACAGAACTGGATGAAAAGTTACGGGAATTTATTGAAAGCCAGAAAATATTCTTTGTCGGCACAGCCCCTGTCGAAGGCCGTGTCAATGTGTCCCCCAAAGGGATGGACAGTCTTCGCATCCTGAACTCCAGTCAGTTAATATGGCTCAATCTTACCGGAAGTGGCAACGAAACCGCCGCCCATGTTCTGGAGCAACCGCGCATGACCCTCATGTTCTGCTCCTTTGAAGGAAAACCGCTGATATTAAGAGTTTACGGAAAAGCCAGAGCCATTCATGCCAGAGATGAAGAATGGGCCGAATGGAGCGCATTGTTTCCCGAGTATCCCGGTGCGCGGCAGATATTTTTGCTCGATGTCGATAGTGCTCAGACCTCCTGCGGGTTTGCGGTTCCCAACTATCAGTATCAGGAGGATCGGGGCGAACTGGTCG
>Ga0209361_1002312_pt1 | contig 10367 bp, 10 predicted proteins | sample SaaInlV_200m_DNA_3_FD_184657 | JGI IMG/M metagenome (GOLD analysis project Ga0209361, IMG submission 184657) | Marine microbial communities from expanding oxygen minimum zones in the Saanich Inlet - SI037_S4LV_200m_DNA (SPAdes) (version 2) | ecosystem: Environmental > Aquatic > Marine >... | reverse complement strand
CTTTTTATAAAGGCGTGTTTATTATCATGGTTTATATCATCGAACCATGGGGCGTCGCTTCTTGTTATGACGACGACGGCACATCCTTGGTTGATAAAGGATGTAACCAGCCCTTTTCCTATACCTTGTCCTCCTCCTGTTATAACGACGATTTTGTCGCAAAGGTCAGGATATATAACAGACTTCTTTTCTTGCGTCTTCATAGTTATTATTCTCTTCTAAAATTTTGTTCAAAAGCTCTCTAGCTCTAGGAATATCATCTTCAGTGTCGATATCTGTCCAAAGTCTTTCTTCTGTGCTATGTTTATGGATATGATATCGTGACGCCAAAAGTGGCAAGGGGTCGTGGAATCCTGCATTGATATTTTCGTTGAGCATATTCTCTGCTTCGTCGAAGAATGCCGACGACAGCTCTGCATTGAACTTATAGAGTCCTATAGCATAGCCTCCCGACTTTTCAAAAGGGATATGCCTTCCTAGGTCATATATTCTATTATCATCGATAACAGTCCCTGGAGAGTCTATTGGCGACGTTCTATAGGAATCATCGATACCTATCGCCGAAAGTCCTGTTTTTCTAGAGATCCCTTCGACTATAGCCCTATCGAGGATGAGGTCTCCGTTACAAAGGATAAATTCTTCGCCGGCGAGGACGTTTTTCGCACAATACAATGAATATAAGTTATTCGTCTCTTCATAGCGTGGGTTATATATCGGTGTGACGCAGGTTTTTTCTGATGATGTATTATCGAAGCACGACAACACCATATCATGGCAATGCCCTACGATAGGGACGAAGTCCGTTAATCCTGCATATACGAAGTTTTCAATTAGGTGGCTTAGAAGAGATTTATTATTGAGTGTTATGAGAGACTTGTGGTTATTCTCTGTAAGAGCGCCAAGCCTTCGTCCTTTTCCTGCTATTAAAAAAACTACTTTCATCATAACTCCAGCTTTTTCGTAGTAAAGTATTCTCGCAATGCTTCGCTAAATATTTTAGGAGTATTGTGCCGATATAGAAGATTTTTGTCTTCTTTATTATGCTCTTCTTCAGGAGGGTTTTCATAATATTTGTGGCAGCTGATGAGGGTAGAAACGCCACTATCGAGAATATCTTGAGGCAGTGTGAATGCTATCGAAGAAGTAAAACATTTCTTCAGCGAATCATCAACGTCGCCACACATATACACTACTGGTTTGCCATGTTTTTTTGCTAATCTACTAATTCCTATAGGTGTCTTTCCCATTAATGAATTGTCGAACCGCCCTTCTCCAGTAATGACAAGGTCGGCATTTTTAATTTTTTCTTCCAGCTTCACCAGCTCGATAAAATAGTCGACACCGAGGAGCAGCATTGTTTTAGGGAAAAGAGCTTTAAGGCTTAGGTTTATAGCTCCTGCCACCCCATAGAAACGCTGACATTGCAATGTCTTATCATCTTCTCGTGACACAGAACTTTTTCGTTCGACGACATTACAATAGCTTTGTATTCCATGAGAGAGTTTTTTGTGTATAGCGTTGCGCTCGACGTCGTATTCCGCGCTAATCTTTTGGTTTGTAGGGATATACATCTCTTCGAGGGTTATATCTCCGTCGCAAAGCGTCTTTAATGATATGGTGCCATATTTTTCCATGACGTCTTTACAATCGATATCATAGATATTTTCCAGGTCTTTTCCCGTGAAGTACTCCCCTTGCGTTGGTACAAGGATATCGTTGTTTTCATCGAGGAATCGTGCTCCTAGGGCTTGTGCCATGCCGATACCTGCATCGACGGTATTTGTCCCTCCTAGTCCTATAATAATCTCTGTGGCTCCTTTTTTTGTGGCATCATCGACAAGCTGCCCTAGCCCGAAAGAAGTAAGATTTAGAGGGTTTTTATATGCATCGTATTCCTGTGTCATCCTTAGAATTTCCGACGCTCCGACAAATGCTGTTGTATTATCGATGAGGAGATATGATACAGTTACTTTTTTTCCGTGAGGTGTTACTACATGCGGTACGTCAACCGTGATACACTGTGTATTTTGTTTCATCACATCGTGGGAATATTCTCCGCCATCGGCCATCGTGATACATTCGATATTGCAATCTATGGCATTTTTCACGGCATCTTCGAGAATCTTACATGATTCTTTAGGAGAAAAAACGTCTTTAAAAGACCCAAGAGCGATAAGGATGTTGTATTTTTTCTTCATAGCTTTACTGCTTCTTTATAAGTCTTTTAAACCTTTTCGGTGAAAACCAGCAACGCAAGCGTCGTTTTATCTTGGTGGCAAGTGGAACGTGTGTTGAATATCTGAAATTCTGGTCGTTGAATTCCCTATCTATAGCAATGAACTGTGGGTGGATTAACGGGAATGTCAGCTCGTGTAGTTTCATCGTAGAATACCTGTCGTTATCTGTCGTGGTATGTGTTGCTTCGGCAGTTCCGTGGCCGATGTTACGTATGAGATTTTTTGCTGGCATAATATTCAGAGAACTATTTATCAGCTTGGTATACGTCCACTGATAGTCCCATGTTCTTACGTTACCGTATGCCCTTCTGAAGCATTTTTCGTAGTGTTTTAACATCTTAGGCTCTCCGATGAAGAGGTCTTTGAAGAGTCCTTCTTTTACTGCCTGCGGGTAGCTTTCCATGTCGGGCTCGTATAATTTCCATGCTCTTCGCCATGACGCCCATCCCCATATGCCACCTACTCTAGCGAAGTGATAGCTGTGGTTTTCTACGTTCTCGTTTTTGGGGGCGTATGTTATCCCTGTGATATGCATCACCCTTGTATCGTCTTTATATTTGTCGAGGAGTTCTTCACAATACCAAAAAAAGCTCTGGCTTGGGAGGCAGTCGTCTTCGAGTATTATCCCCATTTCTTCGTTTTCAAAGAACCAGTCGATAGCACCGCTTACAGCCTTTTTACATCCGAGATTTTCCTCTCTTAATAGCGTCTTTACCTCGCACTTCCAGTCGATATTCGAAAGTATAAAGTTTCTGACGGCATCGACTTTCTCTGCTTCGCCGTCCGCATTGTTACGCGCGCCGTCGCTTGCGATATATAATCGTGGTGGCTGCGCCTTCCTTATCGCTTCGAAAACCTGCTCTGTGGTGCCTAACCTGCTGAAGACCAGGAACAAAACTGCCGTATCGAGTTTTTGTGGTGGAATGAATTTCGTCGTCTCTGCCATCGTCATGCCTCCGGTTCCTTTCTAGAATTTATACGCCATGCGTGCTAAATCCTTGAAAAACAAAGATATCATCTTATATCATATAAAGACGTAAATGATAGTTACCAAAAAGATAGCCGTCAAGGGAATTGGCGTGTTACAGGGCATGAATAATGAAGATTGTAGTCCTCACTGTAGGCGATAAAGACGCTGGAAGCACAAAATTTAGGATAACACAGTATATCCCCTTTCTTGAAAAGCAGGGATATTCGGTGACGCTCATCCACCAGAAAGACATTGATTCTTCTATTGTAGATGTTGTCGCCGATGCCGATGTTGTCATCAACCAAAAATGTCTTATCGCGATGTCGTTGGCGCGTAAGATTCGCGCTAATAGCAAACGTCTTATCTTCGATTTTGATGATGCTGTATATACAAGGCATGGGAAACCGTATTCTTTCATTACGCAGTGGCGCGTCAACAAACGGATACGTTTCTGGCTTAAAAATTCCGATACTGTTGTCGCGGCGAACTGCTATCTCAAAAAGTATGCTGACCGCTACAGAGACAAAGCATGCGTTATTCCTATGGCTATTGATTTTGACACTTGGAAGCCTATAAAACGTAACGATGACGATATCGTCATCGGGTGGGCAGGAGCGCCTAACAATCTATACCATCTAAAGCGTCTGGAAGCTGTCTTGTCGACGATACTAAAAAAGCATCCTCGCGTTTCTTTTAGGGTCTTTTCGGGGAAGAAACCCGACCTTGCTGTCCCCTTCTCTTATACTCCTTTTGTTCCTGGGACGGAGCATTTTTTTACGCAAGAACTCGACATCGGACTGCTCCCCCTTTCCGAAGACGACTTTTCTAAAGGAAAGTCCCCGATAAAAGCGATACAATACCTTGCCTGCGGCGTTCCTGTCGTTGGGAATATCTTTGGCGCTACGCATGAAATATTAAACAAAGAAAACAGCATCGCCGTCGAAAACGATGAAGAGTGGATCTCTGCCCTCGAAACGCTTATACAGCAGCGTTCTTTAGCGAAAACGATGGGAGAATGCGGCCGTCGTTATGTTCTTAGCATTAATGATATCAAAGCTACTCGTCAGCAATTTCTAAAGCTTCTATCTGAATAAAAACAGGCTTTAGCCCATGTTCGCATATAATTCCATATATTTTTTAGTCTGCTTAGACAAGTCATATTCCTTTTTTGCTTTCTCGATACAATTCAAAGACATTTTTTTGCGCTTATCGGAATCACTGAAGAATTCCTGAATTCTATCGCTCATTTCTTTGCTGTCAATTTTATTAACAAGATAGCCATGCGTTCCTGTTTCAATTACATCTGGGACACCACCAATATTAAAACCTACAACAGGCGTTCCACATGCTATAGACTCTATTACTGTATTAGGGAAATTATCTTGTAACGAAGGAATTACAAATAGATCTGCAGCATTGTAAGAAAGCGACAACAGCCTTTTGTCTAAAATACTATTAAAATGGATGTGTTGTAGCTCCGTGGGTAATTTTTGAGCGAAATCACCTACAGTTATAATAACATATTCTTTTGGGTCCTGTATCATATTTAATGCTTCAATAGCATATTTTGTTCCTTTTCTTTCCTCTGCTAAATCACATGCTATCAATAAAACGACCTTTTTTTTATTGGGTATATTCAAGCCCTCCCTTGCCACAGATTTTTTAATGGGCCTGAATATGTTCAGATCCACTCCGTTAGGTATATGCGAGGTAGGGAACCTTGAGAAAAACGGGCTTTTTTTTACTTTTTGTGACATCCATGAGCTTAATGTTACAATATGAAGCTGTTCCGGTGGCAATGCCTTGAAAAGCTTGTTTTTGCGCGACCATATTTTATGTGACAAATCGTTCTCGTCATTACTACACAAGCTTGGGCATGCTCCACAGCCATTAGTAAATTTATCACAGTCGTTATCATAATGACACCCACCAGTAAATGGGTTCATGTCTGCAAGTCTCCAGACAACAGGTTTATTGTATTTTTGTATTATCTTGAAAAATCTTTCGTAATCAATAAATCTGGCGACCCAATGCAAATGAACAACATCACATTCTTTTATGTCTTCAATAAATCCCTTCATATCAACTAAAGATCTATCGTCGCTGAAAATCTCTTCGGTTCTATCTTTATACTTGTTTATATCACCATTTATTACCTTTTTTCTGACTTTTTTGAGAATCCTTCCTAACAGCCCTCCTGTACGAGCTTCAAACTTTATTATATCACGGTCACAATCCTTCTTTTCCAAAACCAATAATGTAGAATAAACCCCTAAATTAAGCAGCTTTTTATGTAATTTATGCGTTGCCTTTGCAGCACCGCCTGCTATATCAAATGTATTGACGTGTAATATTTTCATAATTTTCTTGCCATTACCTGTGATTGCTACTACCTAATCATAAATTAACATTTTGATAAATATTCCTTTTTGACAAATATCAAAGAAATCACCGTCTTAGAAACCCATTCATAACCCTGTGATGTCAAAAATCGATACACTTCAGTTTTTGAAAAATCCTCAGTAAGAGAACCATGAGATTCTACGACGACACATGTAGGGCTGAAGCGCTGCCAATCGTTAGACTTAAGAACTTCCAGGTCTAAACCTTCGACATCAACATCTAAAAAGTCGATATTTTGTCCTTCCGGAAGATTCTCTTCCAATATCTGTGATAATGGCTTGGTCTTTATAGCAATAACATCGCTAATATCAGCGCCGTCATCACAATATTTCTTTGCCTGCTTCTCGTCGAAGGTACATAACGCTTTCTCCTCAAAAACATGGAATTTCTGCTCTCCGGCTTCTGCGGCGATACCTACTTCTATGTTTATATCCCTAGGGCGATATTTTTTAAAGGGCTCCATGCTTCCCGGTACAGCGTCTATATTTATTCCTCGCCATCCTTTTTCATAGAAATGGCATGTATTGGAAAATTTTCGTGGATGATGAGCTCCGACATCGACATAGAAGCCGTTATTGCCTTTCAATATCCTGTTGAGTATCATATCCTCGCCTTCCTGAGAATACGACCTGAAATATAATTCCGCCTTTTTTAGTTTTTTGATAATCTTCCTTATGTAAACAAAAAACACTCCTATCACAACAATAGCAACGAATACTTCAATCATAGTTTTTTCCTCTTTCCAATATCATCTATGAACGGTTATCTTCGTTTTTCAACAAGGCAATAATATTTTGGAAAGCATAAATCTCACAATAGATGGGGGGTATAATGTCTTATCGGTACGCGCCCTCCGCCAGGCAGTAGCCTATAAAAATCATAGTTCGGCAACATATCCCAGAAGTCCTTGAATCTTACCTTACTGATGATATTCATCTCGTTGAACTCAAAATGTATAGCTTTAACTTTGTTGTTCGACAGATATGATTTTGCCCCCATAAGCGCACTTAATTCATGCCCTTCGGTATCGATCTTTAAAAGATCTACTGTATCTATTTCTTTTTCTTTCAAAAACTCATCTAAAGCTACAACTTGAACGGTGTGTGAAATTGCTGTGCCTTTGTGTAAATCTTCGATAACTTCTTTATAGAGAGAAGCATGCGCGCTTCCGTCCTTGTTATCATAATCATAAATCTCTAGTTTCTCATGTTTGTCGCCGACGCCCAGATTGTAAGCAGTAAAACCCTCGAAATGTATAGCCTTTTTAAGGACATTGAACGTTATAGGATGCGGCTCAAAAGCCAAGATACGAGCTCGTGGAGTTATCGTGAGAATAGCCCTAGAATATTCTCCACGATTTGCACCTACATCAAGGATAGTAGGTTTTTCTTTATTGGCTAGGTAATTTTTCAACCAACCCTTTTCTCCGATAAGATATGGGTTTTGATAATTTAATATTCCCATACCACACAAACTCAATTGATATAAAAATCTGTTGTATCGCAAAAATATTTTCTTGCCAAAAACATAAGCATAATATTTAGAAAAATCTTTTTTTAGGACACGCTCCAAACAAAACCATCCTACTAACAATACAAGTGCAAATATTTTTATCATGCTCTGATCCTTTTACATTTCGAGAGCCTTTTCATTACAGATCTTCTGACTCTATTAAGAAAACGTCTAATCCCCTTATTTTTACGCTGTGCTTTCCAAAAATGCTTACTTAGAGCATTATATGCTTCTTCATCAATTTTTATTTCCATCGGGAAATGCCAATCGCGTGAAAGCCGTGGAATCTCAAAGTCTTCAATATTACTTTCTCCATGGATCATAGGGTCTCTAGCTATCAACGACGGTACTTTCAACTTATTATTATGGACACCTCCAGATACTCCCGCATTCCATATTAGCGACCGCGGAGGGTAAAGTCCTAAACCTCCTGTGTTAAAGACAACGAAATCCCACTGTACGTCCCAGGTATAATCAGGATCGCGTAATACCTTCTCCAGCGTATCTGTAAAAGGGAACATCCCATTACAGTTAAAACGATATCTCCACAGTCGATCTTCTAGAGCCTTCTGTGCTTCTTGAGGATCCCAATCATTATATTGTCGCCATGCCCGTTGCCATGTTGCCCATCCCCATATGAATGTTTTGGGTAAAAACACAGGCGAAGAATTTTTAGGAAGAACATCAGGGTACATTTGTCCAGATATTAGCATTACCTTTTCCGAGTCTTTATATTTATCAAGTCCTCGACGAATATACTGCAAAAAATCGGGAGCGACGATGATATCGTCTTCGATAACTATGGCGCTACCATATCTGTCACATATCTCCGTGACCCCCAATACGATATTTTGGAATTTATAGTTTTTCTCGCGGACAACAACGGTGCCACCATATAGTTTCGTCCAGGCGTATGCCGTTGCTTGCGTTGCTTTGGCGTCGATAACATCAGATTCTTGGGATGGCGCATCACAATAAATATACAGTGGGCATTTTTCATATTCATCACAGCGCCGCAATGCTTCAAGGGCGGCATGAAGATGTTGAGGCCTGTTGTAACAGAACACTGCTATTGGCGTTATCACGATCGTATTTCCTCTTCCCTTATAAACAAGAGCCATGGTATTTTATGGAGAATTACAACACAAGTAATTATTACTTTCATGAATGAGAATAAGAATAACACCAAGCTAATTTTTTTATCGCCAGGCCTCGAAGATGAAAGCGGCCATTTTTTCACATACACAAACATCATCCAAAAGGTAGCACAGCTCAATTCGTGGGAATATGCTATTGCCATACCCAAAATAAGTAGCATAACCCCTACCCCCTCTCATTGGCATAGGATTACCATCATCGGCAGGTTGCCGCGCTGTTCTTTCTTAAAAAAAGCCTATCATACACTAAGTCATTTCTTTTCTCTTATAACGTTCTTACGGAAACATCTCGATCCCGAGAAGAAAAACATCATCTTCATCGACATTTTCTCCAGGCATCATATCCGATTTTTAGCATATGCCTTTTTTTTTCTTCAAAGAAAGAATATCTCGTTATGGCTAATGTATCGTCAGCACTCGCCTTTATGTCCCGACGAACATAATGAACGTTTCTTCAGGCGTTGGAACCGTTATTTCTCCTCTCTTCTCGGCGACGAAAATCTCAAACTTCTCACCGACAGTGCTCTTCTCAAAGCCCCCCTATCGAAATTCTATGACAAAAATGTACATCTTTTCCCTGTCATCGACACTTCGGAGATACCTCTAACTCCTTTTTCATGCCATCGCGGAGATCGATTACGTTTATGGTGGCCAGGAATCCCTCGAGAAAATAAAGGCCTTAATACCATAAACAACATTCTTCCTACTCTTGATAAAGCATCTACTATCGAGGTTGATGTAGTATTGTCTGAAGATGCCGTTATCGACTACAAACCTGAACGTCTCCATCTTATAAAGCTACCAAGCACTTTATCATCACAAGATTACCTTTCACAGCTATGTTCTGCCGATGTTATACTTCTGCCATATGATGCGGAAACATACCGATGGAAAACATCGGGGATATTCATAGAAGCTATTGCCGCTGGAAAGCCTGTCTTAGTAACAGAAGGGACGTGGATGGCCCATGAAGCGAAAAATTTCGGGCTATCAGAGTTTATCACTGAATGGGAAAACAAGAATATTACTAAGAAGCTACAATGTATCTGCCATGACACGACAATACACAAGAAACTATCCTCGATGCAAAAACATTACCGTGAATACCATTCTGTTGAATCTTTTTCTCGTGCTATGAACCTTCTCACACGCTGAGATTCTTGATATAATTCATATCTGCCATCGTCTTACTATCAAGCTTCCTTTTTATGTCTCTGAGAAATAAATATCGTGAGCGCCCCTTCTTCAAGCGCTTAAATACACGGTCGAAATCGACGATATTTTTCGTCGTAAACATATGAATGTCTCCGTTATCGGAATACAGGTTAAGACCGTATTTCTGTGCTATATATTCTAACGTCTTGCATGAAAAAAACGAGATATGCTGCCCGTGTTCAAGACCATAATACCACCATTGTTCCGGCTGTGGCATTGGCGTTGGCATTAACGATGTCGAAAAGATGATATTCTTCGAGATTGCCAACATATTTTCTATCTCTTCAATAGGGTTTGTAAAATGCTCAAAACTTTCGAACGATGTTATCAACTCTATATCATTACAATCGTTACCATCGTACTCGAAGCCCCTTGACACCATATTTTCTGTATATGGATCATGCCAATAAAAATCAAAGCCAATGTCTCTCATGAGACGTGTAAATATCCCATACCCTCCGGCGAAGTCCAGATATTTTTTTCTTATGTTGAATGACGAGTATAATAGTGCTGCCGTTATCTCCGAAAGTCTAATATTTCGCGATAGTATCCCTGTATCCATGATATTTATCGGGCTTTTATATGCCTCGTCAAGCCAATAAGGCTCTTCTGTCTGGAGGAATCCACAATGTTGACAATGATAATATGTTATAGTATATTTACATAACATCCTAGCTTCGAAGACTGCTGTTGTCTGCTCGGTACAAATCTTACATTCCATATCACAAGCGCTCCTTTTTTATGTCGGTATAATCATATCGACAAAATCCCGATATCTTCGAGTAAAAGCTTTGCGAGAATAATGCTGCTGAGAATATTCTACAGTTTTTTTGCTGCGCTGCGCCAGTTCTTCTGAGGGAAGTTTTGCTATAG
>Ga0209361_1002308_pt1 | contig 10388 bp, 8 predicted proteins | sample SaaInlV_200m_DNA_3_FD_184657 | JGI IMG/M metagenome (GOLD analysis project Ga0209361, IMG submission 184657) | Marine microbial communities from expanding oxygen minimum zones in the Saanich Inlet - SI037_S4LV_200m_DNA (SPAdes) (version 2) | ecosystem: Environmental > Aquatic > Marine >... | reverse complement strand
TTATATTTCCTCAAACTATGGTGGTTCAATTACAGCAGTTCTAATCAACACTCCAGGTACTCCCGCTGCTGCTGCGACTGCTCTAGACGGATACCCTCTGACTTTGAAAGGAGAAGCAGGGAAAGGTTTGGGATTTTCACTGATTGCTTCAACGATCGGGGGTATTTTCGGCGTTATCATTTTGATCTTGTTTGCTGTCCCGCTTGCTAGGCTGGCTATTGGCTTTCATCCAGCAGATTATTTTGCTCTCGCTGTCTTTGGTTTGACCACGGTTGGTTCCTTGGGCCAAGGCAATGTTGCCAAGGCTATGGTAGCGGTTTTATTTGGGCTGCTGATAAACACTGTAGGAATTGATCCAATTTCTGGAGTCTCCAGGTTTACTTTCGGGATTGATCAACTTTATGATGGATTCAGTCTCATTCCTGCACTGATTGGTTTGTTTGCACTGAGTGTGGTTTTTACCGCTATTGAGGATGGTAAACTTGGAACCAAGTTAGTTAAGAAAGTAACCGGGAAATTTCCTACGCTTTTGGAAACGTGGAGAGTAAAAAACACCATTATGCGGTCTTCAGTGTTAGGTACAATCATTGGAGTTTTCCCGGGTGCAGGCGCAACGATAGCGTCGTTTATCAGCTACAATCTGGCACAGCGCAACAGTAAAGTACCTGAAACTTTCGGTTCAGGAGCTGTCGAAGGTGTGGCGGCATCAGAGGCGGCAAATAGTAGTTCGGTTGGCGGGGCGCTTATTCCGCTGCTTGCGCTTGGTATTCCCGGAAGCGCAACAGATGCTGTCCTGATTGGTGCATTGCAGTTGCACGATATTACTCCGGGACCATTGCTATTTGAATCTAATCCGGAAATTGTTTATGGAATCTTCTCAAGCTTGCTCGTTGCCAATGCTGTCATGCTCTTTCTTGGTTTTTACGGAGTTCGTTTCTTTGCAAAGGTGGTTGAAGTGCCGGCAAGTATTCTCTATCCAATGATTCTTGCAATCGCTTTGATCGGCAGTTTTGCTGTCCAGAATTCTTTTTTTGATGTGGGAGCCTGCATTGGTTTTGGATTAGTCGGTTGGATTTTCAAACGCTATAATTATCCTGTGGCGCCAGTAGTACTAGGTATTGTCCTCGGGAATCTTCTTGAAGAAAATTTCCGCCGTGCAGTGATGATGGATGGTCCGCTGGTTTTTTTCACAGAACCGCTCAGTCTGACCATGTTGACAGTGGCAGCTTTGCTGTTTGCTCTGCCTATTTATAGAAAGTATAAATCAAAGGCGTAATTGTTTTTAACAGGACACAGCAAAGTGTGTCATTTTAACTATCCAAAAAGGAGATCAAATGGAAGGAATAAAACCACGTTTTGAGTTCAGGACCTGGGCCAAGAATTTTGGCAAAGTCGAAGAAAAACTCTATGCTCTCTCAAAATGCGAAATGATTCGCGAGAGCAAAGAAATTTATATAATCTCTGCTGGAAACAGCGAAAATAATACAAAAATCCGCGACAAGTTGATGGACATAAAAGTTTTTGTTCAAGCAAAAAAAGGGCTGGAGCAATGGGATCCTCTCATGAAAGGGGAATTTCCGATGAGTGCAGCAATGCTCAAGGATGAAGTTTTTCCTGCGTTTGGTGTTGAAATGCAGGAACTGACTGAGAATGAATACTCGTTAGATTCATTTCTGCGTGACATTATTTATTCTCATTCTCAACTTATTCCGGTACAGGTTTTCAAACGCCGGTTTGCTTTTACGATTAACGATTGCATCACCGAATTAGGAGAAATTCAATTCAACGGTGCAACCCAACAAACTGTAGCAGTTGAGTCGGTTGACATAGAAGCAATTCTCGAAGCAAAGGAAATGCTGGGACTCAACGACTATGAAAACCTTAATTACCTCAGGTCGATCAAGCGTGTTATCGGCATGGACCCGTTTCCGGGAATGTTTAAACTTTAATAAGGAAAGTCATGGGAAAAGAAATTGAACGCAAATATTTGATAAAGGACGATTCTTGGCGTGAATATGCCTCCGGCACAATTTACCGTCAAGGATATTTATCAACTGTGAAAGAAAGGACGGTACGAGTAAGAACCATTGATGATAAAGGTTTTTTGACTATTAAAGGCATCACCATAGGCGCAACCCGAAAGGAATATGAATACGAAATTCCAACTGTGGACGCCAACGAGATGTTGGATGAATTATGCGAAAAACCTATTATCGAAAAAACTCGATATAAAATACCCCATGCTGGTTTGACATGGGAAATTGACGAGTTCGCAGGTGTCAATCAGGGTTTGATTGTCGCCGAAGTTGAACTGGAAAGTGAGGAACAAGCCATTGACTTTCCTTCATGGGTAGGGGAAGAGGTGAGCGGAGATCCACGCTATTTCAACTCTAACCTGATTGCGAACCCGTACACCACCTGGTAGTTCAATTTTGAGATTTGCTAAGGGTGGGGAACCGCTGCTGATTATTGTTGGCTTGTGGATGTTTCTGTTTTTATCAGTTAGTTCCAAGCCAGACAGTCTGCAGTATAACTTTCAGAACTACTTTAAGTCAGTAATTCTTAGATTTGAATTTACCGAGATTAAACGTTTTTTCAGTGTTAAAGGTTAGAATTGCTGGCTATTTATGGTCTGATTTTTCTGTAATCAACAAGGAGAACCAAATGAGAATCAAGCATTTGACAATTGGACTTTCGGTGTTCTGCATCGCAATGAGCGGAATGGTCCAGACTGTATTAGCCGTGTTTCCGAAAAAACCTATCACCATCATGGTGTACGTTAAACCCGGGGGGGGCATCGATCGGGATTCCCGCAAGCTGGCCGTCATAGGTGAACGGCTGACCGGCGCAAAATTTGTGGTGAAAAACAAGCCGGGAGCTGGGGGTATTGTTGCAATGAAGTACATCCTGTCACAACCCGCAGATGGATATACTCTGTTCGGAACGACAAAGTCACCTGTTTACAAGACTGTTTCAGCAAAGAGTGACATCAACCTCGGTGACTTCGAGTGGCTGGCAATGAGTATGTCCGATCCGGAAGCCATCATCACACATCGTGAACAAACTGTGAATACCTGGGAACAGATCGTTGCTGATGCAAAAGCGTTGGAAAAGCAGGGAAAACGGCAAATGTGGGTTGGGCCTGCCGCAGGTGGTCTTGATCATGTAATGGCAATGAAAACTTGGAAAGCAGCCGGGATCAAGGCTAAATATATCCCCTTCAAGGGTGGCAAAAAAGCCATGATCGAGCTACTGGGCAAGCGTGCTGTAGTCTATGTGGGAAATGCTCAGGACATCATTGGACAGCCAAAGCTGAAAGTGGCTGCTTTATCACGTACCAAGAGGCTTTCTCAATTTCCCGATGCTCCTACTTTCCGGGAACTGGGAGTTAAGGGTATGGACAATGAAATCATGTGGCGTGGTTTTGCCATCAAAAAAGGCATTTCTGCAGAAGCTAGAAAGTTCTATGATGACTTGTTTTCCAAACTGATGAAGGATTCAGAATGGATTGAATATGTCAGCAAAAGAGGAGTGGATCCTGTCTATTACAAGCATGACAAGTTCTATAAAATAGTTTTAGAGGATAAGGCAGATGTTACACGCTGGCTAAAGAATTCGGGAATTCTAAAATAAAGCTTGGTTTACTATTTTCAACAAGATTTAAGATGAGGGCCTCGTTTGCGTAACTTAACTCGGCCCGTGTTAAAAGGTAAGTTGGCATGTCACTATATCTATTGGAATGATTTCTTCTTATTTCCTATAGTCTGCTCAAATAAAGTGTCTTGTCACCTTACCTTAATTGTACTCAGTATTGTGTCCTATTATCTTATAAGTTTTCAGTTTTTTGGTCTGATTTTTCAACCTGATAGCAGATAGCTAAAAACGGACGGCCAAATCCTTGGTCATGCAAAAACTACTGAAACCTTGATTAAAAGCTGACTTTACAGATTTTCGTTCAGAGACTAATTATACTTACATCATGAATCAGAAAGAAAACCACTCAACAAGTTATTCCGGAAATGTACTCCTTCCGCTAAGCATTTTATTGCTTTGCGGAGTGTTCTACTCGCAGACTTTGGATTTCCCAGAACTTGAAGATGTAGGCCCGGAAGTGGTACCATATCTATGGATGATTATCATAGTTATTTTTTGCACTTACCTAGTTTTTCAAGCAGTAAGCAAACGAGGGAAACCAGACCCTGAATCAGGGCAGCTGCGTACTTTGTTTATCTATGTTGCAATCATAGTATTTTATCTGCTGGTGATCGAAAGTGCCGGTTATTTTTTAAGTACGTTTATTTTCCTTGGAGCCTCAATGCTTTATCTAGGATTTCGAAAATGGCTTACCATTGTTGCGATTTCACTGGGTTGGCTTGTTTTTTCCTATGGTGTTTTCTATAAACTGCTTTATATACCTCTACCAGTTGGTCCATTTCTTAGTCCTTGGATTGAGTAATTGGAAACGGTTCGTTTTCCTTTTGCGATTCAGGATTACTTTTCGGAATTACCGATTTAGCCATTTGGCTGGCATAATCATAAATGCGTTTCAGTTTTTCAATTAATTCAATTTCAACGGCATATGTCGGTAGTCTAAGAGGTTCATGTACCACTAGACGTTGGGCTTGGTGATCTTCTGCAGCTGAGATTTGCTGACGGATCTCGGCTTTCATGACTCTGACGGATTGAGCCGCATCGAGATCATTCCCGGTGACTGCATTTAGAGCAGTGTAGAGTGCTCTGCAGACAACATCGTGTAGTTTTAATAATACTTCCTTTGTTTCTTCGCTGATCTGAATATTTTGGGCTTTGCATTTTTCTGCAAGCGCAATCAGGTCTGTTTCAATCAAGTCTCCAATTCGCTCAAGGTCATTAGTGGCTCGCATTAATTCTGCAATCTCTTTTGATTGTTGATCAGATAGTTTTTTTTTGCTGAGTTGTCCAAGATAGAAAATAATTTGATCATGCAATAAATCGATTTTATCGTCTATTGTAGCAACTTGTTCCATTTGTTTTATGTCTGAATTGAAAAACGCAGGCATACTTTTTTTCAACATTTCCTTGACACTTTCACCCATGTGGGCAATTTCCATTCTTGCTCGATGTAAAGCAAGTGAAGGCGTATCAATTAAGTCCTCATCCAAAAAGATGGCACGGTCAAGAGAAATTTCTTCCCCAAGTGGTGCATCTGGAACCACCCACTCGCAAAAACGAGCAAAAAAACCAGCAAACGGTAAGAAAAACAGAGCAATTGCCACATTAAAAATAGTGTGAGCGTTTGCTATCTGTCTTGGAGTTTCCTGAGCCAACTTTTCCATACCGGAGAGTTCTGTTGCCACTGAAGGCGAAATTGCTCGTACGAATTGTGCAAACCATGGAATGAACCAGACAATCATCAAAACTCCTATTACCTTGAAAGAGACATGTGCCACAGCAACACGCATCGCTTCTCGTGGTTTTCCCAAACTAGCTAATCCGGCAGTTATACAGGTGCCGATGTTTGCGCCGAGGGCCAGAGCGATGCCTGCTTCGAGAGAGATTAGCCCCTGCGATCCCAATGCGATCACCACACCCATCGTTGCTGAAGAAGACTGTACAAGCGCTGTAAAAAGCGTAGCTATCAGAATTCCAATGACTGGGTTGGTGACATTTTGCATGAGAACGACAAAAGGTTCATAACTTCGAAGTGGGCGCATGCCGTTGCTCATCAACGACATCCCAAAAAAGATTAGTCCTAACCCCATGATCAGTTGGCCATATTGGCTTATCCGGTCTTGCTTACTCGTAAAAATCATAGCAAAGCCTACTGATACCAGAATTAATGAGTATTTAGTAACTTTGAAAGCGACAATTTGTGCGGTAATAGTGGTGCCGATGTCAGCTCCTAGTATTACTCCGATGGTTTGTGAAAAGGTCATCAAGTTTGCAGTGACGAATCCAACCAAGATCACAGTGGTTACAGAAGAAGATTGGATCACTGATGTCACGAATGCACCTGTGAGCATGCCCATTATTCGGCTAGTTGTGACCGTGGCTAGGATCTGTTTCATCCTGTCTCCGGCTACTGCCTTCAGGGCTTCCGACATTTGCTCCATGCCATAGAGAAAGAGTGACAAACCTCCGAGTAATGTTATTAACATAGACCACCATTCCATCATTCAATCTCCTTACTATCTTGTTTTTCGGCCACTGATACTTCCTGTTTAACAATAGTCACTGGCACAGGACATAACTGAGCCACCCGTTCAGCTTTGGATCCCAAAAGTACATGTGCAAGACCAGTACGCCCGAGACTTCCCATGATGACCATATCCGGATTTATATTTTCTACCACCTCCAGAATTCTTGGTACTGGAATTCCAGATACTAATAGAGTTTCTGCATAAACCAGGGATTTTATATCAGGATTATCTTTTTGTATTTCATTCATAAATTCTTTAAACTTGCCTTTTGCAAGCTCCTCAATTGTCTGGAATTCTTCTGTGCCGGAATCCCTAACATAATAACCTGGGGACGAAACTGGGTCATGGATAACATGCAAAATAGTTAGCCTTGACTGCAGACGATCTGCCAATGTTGCTGCAAAAAAGAGAGCTGAGCGGGAATTTTCTGAAAAATCAATTGCAGCAACAAGGTGATTTGAAGACAAGTCATTCATTTTTTATCTCCTAGTATGAATGTTATAGAGCATCTATTGTTCTTAGGTAAAATTCTCCACAACTTTCTAAGAAAAACAGAAATGAAAAACAGTATATTTATCTGAATGTTAAGCTGAAGTAGTTAACAATAAAAAAGGTATTAGTGGTTCATTATTTCCCAGTAAAAGTAGATGGGGGAGAATAGCTAAAACTAGCACTATATTGGGCAAATTACAACTTGTAATTGATCGCACATTCCCAGGTTATCTTCAGCGAAATATTAAGCAACTGGATAAACTGACTGATTCAGTTCAATTATAAAAATTCAGCTGAAGTACTCTCTAAGTCAAAGACAAAATATCTGACGAGTTAAGGTATATTTTGTTGCAACTATTCTCTGTTACCAATATTGCAGAAGACCTCGTGGATTTAGTGCTAATTCTCGCTCCCAAGAACTTAACTTGAACGCAAGTGATGTTTTTGCAACTCCATTATTATTTGAGTAAATTACATAATTAATTTGCAGATGTGGATTTTGCGTTTTGTGTATTTTCGTTATTGTTTTTATCATTGATGGAGCCGTAATAAATCTAAAATCCACCATTTATCATTTGGACTGTAGGGAGAAAACTTACATATTTGGGCAGTAGCCTACAATAGATTGCTCACTTCCTCTCGAGATGGCACGGTTTTATGATTTTTTCTGGTTCATCAACACCATCTTATTTTGATCTAACAAGCTTAGAATGCAGAAAAGGATCAAATCTTAATTCAGATTGAAGATTGAAATAGTCTTAAGAGCACCCCAAGCAAGGTGAGGATGTTCGTATCTCCAACGTTGAAAAAATAGGCATCTACTTGAACACCTTCTACGAAAATCAAGACACATTGTTTTTTGGACGTTTATTGAGATTTCCGGCTCAACTCCGCAACGGAGAACAATGCCGCCTCAGGATGGATTTTGCAGTTTATTTGAATTTCTGTAGACCCAACGGACAGCGGTTATGAGCGAGCTAAAAGCCCAACACGTTCCCTGGTCTGCATTGACCCAGGAAGGTCACCTGTCCCGCTTGTTGCTACTGTGTTTTGGTGTTTGGCTTTACGCGGCGGATTCTACACTGGTTGCCACTGTGATGCCGGTTGCCGTGGAAGACATTGGAGGGATTCCCTTTCTGAGCTGGACCTACACGCTCTACCAGCTTGGATCAGTAATGACGGGAGCCATCGCAGGCTTGATGGTAATTCGCACTGGGATTGCCAAGGCCCAAATCTTCGCCGGCATTATCTACGTCATCGGCTGTGCAATCAGCGGTTACGCTCCGGATATGACCACCATGATCCTCGGACGTCTCTTGCAGGGCATGGGAGGTGGCGGATTGGTGTCAATTGCCTTTATCGGTGCGTCCACCCTGTTTCCGAAAAGATTGTGGGTGCGGATCATTGCCGTGATTTCCGGAGTTTGGGGGGTGTCCTCTTTGTGCGGGCCGTTGATTGGTGGTTATTTTGTAGCAGCGGGAAACTGGCGGGGTGCATTTTGGGCGTTTGCGGCACAGGGATTGGTAGCAGTGCTGGTGGCACCTCCACTCTTAAAGCGGAAATTCCAGACGCAAAAGGAACAGACTCAGACTATGCCGTTGGCCCGATTGGGGCTTTTAGGTGTCGCAGTGCTGGCAATCAGTCAAGCCGGAGTAGTAACCAATACAGGAATCGCCGCTCTTTTATGTTTGACAGGGATTGTGCTGTTGTTGCTTTTCTTCAAACTGGACGCAGACAGCGAAAACAGGATTTTCCCACGCGGCATCCTCAATCCCCGGACAGTCTCAGGTTCAGGACTGTTGATGATATCCTCCCTCTTCATGGCCACCATCTCGCTGACGGTTTATGGTCCACTCCTCATGTACATCATCTTTGGAGCAGAGCCTTTAGTAGCTGGCTATATCATTGCCATGGAGTCGCTGGGCTGGACAGTTGTAGCGATCAGCACATCCGGTGTCAGAGAGTACATTGAACCGCGCCTGATTAGGCTTGGAGCAGTTTTTGTAAGCATTTCGATGATGGGCTTAATCTACGCCATGCCTTTGGGACCGCTCTGGCTGATTGCTTTGCTAGCCATCTTGATGGGTATGGGTTTTGGAATGTCGTGGACCTTCGTTTCCAAACGAATAATCGCCAATGTTCCGGAAACGGAGCGTACCCGTGCGTCGGGCTCAATCCCCACGTTCCTGCGTGTGGCAATGGCGTTGGGATCGGCACTGAGTGGAATCATTGCCAATTTCTCCGGATTTTCTGAATCAAGCAGCGTCGTCGTAGCCCGGAACGTTGCGTTTTGGAGCTTCGCCGCTTTTATCCCCTTGATGCTGGTAGGCCTCTTTTTCGCCTGGCGCGTCAGCCAAGAGTGAAATATTTTGTGAAAATGAATGTGCTGAGCTTATACGTCAGCAATCAAGTTCTGAGTCTGCACACCCAATTTTTCAATTCCGAGGTGCATAGTTTGTCCTGCACGCAGGTAAATCGGTTCAGGTTTTTGACCCAAGCCGACTCCTGGTGGTGTTCCGGTAGAAATAATATCTCCGGAATGTAGCGTAAAAAACTGGCTCAGGTAATGAATTAGGTGCGCTACACCGTAAATCATTGTCCGTGTATTTCCGTCCTGGTAGCGTTTACCGTCAACTTCCAGCCAGAGATCCAGATTCTGCGGGTCACCCACCTCGTCCGGAGTTACCAACCACGGGCCGGTAGGTCCGAAAGTGTCACAGCTTTTGCCTTTGACCCATTGTCCGGAACGTTCAATTTGAAATTCACGTTCCGAAATGTCATTGATCACACAGTAGCCGGCGACATGATCGAGCGCAGATTTTTCATCAACGTACTTGGCAGGTTTTCCGATCACCACACCCAGCTCAACTTCCCAGTCGGTTTTAACTGAATTACGCGGAATGATCACGTCATCATTTGCGCCACAGATTGCGCTGGTATATTTGGTGAAAATTTTCGGTTCCGGAGGAACATCAAGTCCGGCTTCCTTTGCATGATCAGAATAGTTGAGGCCGATACAGATGAATTTTCCGACCTGTCCCACACATGGACCGAGACGCGGAGTTCCCTCAACTTCCGGAAGTGTTGCGGGATCTGTGTTTCTCAGACGTTCGATGTTTTCCGGAAGTAGAGTTTCACCTGCAATGTCATTGACTACTCCTGAAAGGTCACGGAGAACCCCTGTGTCATCAAGCATTCCCGGTTTTTCATTTCCGCCGGAAGCTCCTGAGGCAGGCATTTCATATCTTAGTAATTTCATGATTGTTTTATTTTTAAGTTAAATTATTTTCACGTCATACCGCCGTCGATGCTCCATGCTACACCGGTCGTGTAGGAAGATTCATCTGATGCAAGATAAACGGCTAAAGCGGCGATTTCTTCGGGTGTACCTATTCTTCCGATTGGTTGACGCGCTATGAATGCTGAGAGTACATCTTCGTAATTTCCGCCCTGTGCTTTTATACGTGCCTGAAGGGACGGGGATTCCACGGTTCCAGGACAAATGGCATTACAGCGAATGTTTTGAGTGATAAAATCCGCCGCAATAGATTTGGTCAAACCCACTACTGCAGCCTTGCTGGCTCCGTAAACAAAACGGTTCGGTAAACCTTTAACACTTGAGGCGACTGAAGACATGTTCACAATACTTCCTCCGCCGGATTCCAGCATTGCCGGTAAAAAAGCCTTGATCATGCGGTACATCGAACGCACATTGAG
>Ga0209361_1002302_pt1 | contig 10407 bp, 7 predicted proteins | sample SaaInlV_200m_DNA_3_FD_184657 | JGI IMG/M metagenome (GOLD analysis project Ga0209361, IMG submission 184657) | Marine microbial communities from expanding oxygen minimum zones in the Saanich Inlet - SI037_S4LV_200m_DNA (SPAdes) (version 2) | ecosystem: Environmental > Aquatic > Marine >... | reverse complement strand
GTTGTAGAATTCCGCGTCCTTGGCATAGGACGTGGTGCTGAAATTGGTGCCGCCGTCGTCGTAGAACTCGACGATGTAATATATTCTCCTATCCATGATACATATGGTCATGTTATTGCTCTTATTGACGCGGAAGGCAATACCGCTGAAAGATATAAGTATACCGCCTATGGCGAAGAAAAGGTCTTCGATGCTAATGGTACAAAAATCGAAAGCTCTTCTCTTGCAAACCCATGGCGTTTCTGTAGTAAACGCATCGACGATGAACTTGGCCTTGTCTTCTTCGGCAAAAGGTATTACTGCCCCGAGACTGGACGCTGGACGACTCCCGACCCTCAAGGCTTCGGCGATGGTCCGAATCTTTATGCTTACGTCCATAACAATCCCCTTGCTTTCTTCGACTTGTATGGCTACGAGAGTGAATATGAGCGAAATCCAAATGACTGGGATATAAGAGGAAATGATTTTTCTTGTAATGATCTTATGAATTATGAATATACCTACTTAAGTGGAGATATGTTTTGGGACCTTTACGAGTTGTTGGGATGGGAGAAGCTGTTTAAACGTGGGTTGTCTTTTTTAGGAAACACACGATTTCAAGGAGGCTGTGACATTTTGGCAGGTGGTATAGAAATTGTTGCCGGCATTGGAGTAGGAGCAGTCTCTGCAGGAACAGTCGTAGGTGCTGTTGCTGGTGTTGGTATTGCAGCACATGGCCTCGATCGAGCATATACCGGCATGAAACAGATATATACCGGTAGTCAAACCGAGACAGGAACTTCTATGGCGTTGCAATCTTGTGGTGTCCCTGGTGATTGGGCCCATGCTACTGACGACGCTTTTAATATCGTGGGTACCCTAGGTGCTGGTGCCTTTATAAAAAGCCATATGGTAACGAATGCATATAAGTTGGAAAATTTTGCTTTTAAAAGCGCAATGAATTTAGCTGCTGAGGATTTCGGAATTTCTATGCAAAGAGCAAAACCGAATAGGTGTTTTTTAAAAGCTGATTCATTAGCAACAGAAGCTCATTCCGTATTTCAACGTGATCTTGTAACAGGAAAAATAACTAAGTATGCCACATTTAGACCACAGACAAATCCCAAAAATCTTAATCCATGGGAAATGACAAAAAGGTTTGATAGAATAGGAAAAGGTCATTTTAATAAAGCTATTAAAAAGGATGTATATAATCCACACGTTCATGATATAAAAACACTAGGTGGAGTAAGATATCCAGAACCTTGGGAAGTACCATAGTAATAATAAAAAAGGATTAATTAATGAAAAACAATATTTTATTTTGGATTCAAGAGTGGTATAAAAAACAGTGTGATAATGATTGGGAACATCAATACGGAGTTCTGATAGAAACCCTAGATAACCCGGGATGGACTGTTACCATTGATTTAATTGGAACTTTGTTGGAGAACAAAGAATTTCATTCAATAGACTGTGATTTTCAAGAAGATGATTGGTTTGCCTGCAAAGTTGATAAGTATAAATTTGAAGGGCGAGGAGGAGTCTTCAATCTTATTAATATTTTGCAAGCATTTAAAGATTGGGCGGAAAGTTAGAAAATGGGGTCAAAATTTGTAGATGTTATCTGGTTCGATATTACAAAAAAAAGGAAAGGAAGAGATAAAACTTTTTCAGTCTAAATAAAAGGGGCGTCTTCTTATGAGGGTCAGGGGGTCAGGCCTGGGGTCAGGGGGTCAGGCCTGCGTAACTGCATTCCCAGACTTTAAGTTTTAACACCGCCCATTCTTAATATCTTAATATTAATACAGTTACGGTTGTAGCATAATATTTCCTTGTTTATATATATTTCTTTTTTTAATGTACTTATAAACATAATTCTTTGGAGATATTATGGCACGCAAACGACGTATTCACATTCCTGGATTTTTTTATCATGTCATGCTACGAGGTAACGGAGGACAAAATATTTTCTTTTCTAACGAAGACCGTTACCGTTTTTATTTGTTGTTACAAGAAGGCGTCGAGCGTTTCGGTCACCGTATCCACGCTTTTTGCCTGATGACAAACCACGTTCACCTTCTTATTCAAGTTGGTGAAATACCTCTTTCAAAGATATTACAAAACCTCTCTTTCCGCTATACGCGATACCAAAATAAAAAACATGGGCGTGTCGGTCACTTGTTTCAGGGCCGATTCCGTTCACTTGTCGTCGACGAACGAGGGTACTTATTGATGTTGGTACGATATATTCATCGCAATCCCATACGTGCTGCTCTTGTAGATGATGCCATCGTATATCCTTGGAGCAGTCATCAGTGTTATATGGGAGTCAACAATATTTCGTGGTTGACAACGTCTGTTGTCCTCGCCCGTTTCCATCACGATGATGCTCTAGCCCAAGGAGGCTATGATGCTTTTATGAAGGATGAAGATATAAATACTACGCTAAAGGCATTCGATACAGGAACACATCAAGGGGCCATTTTGGGTGAGGATGATTTCGCCGAGCGCATCTTCAAGAAGAACAAGATGCACCTACCTTATAAAGTCGATGTTGAATGTCTTATTGAACATATGATTGACGAAACGTGTAAAAACCTAGATGTCAAAAAGGAGTCATTATATTTCACTGTAAGAAATAATGCTGCTGCACAAACGCGTGGGATGATAGCTTTGCTCGCGAGGCGTTTACCATATGTGTCGTTGGAACAATTAGCAGAACGTTTTGGGCGTAATTCAACAACATTGAGCCGAGCCGCTACCGATATTGAGAAAAAATGCAACAAAGAAGCCACTGTTAGAGTTCTTGTCCAGAAACTAGAAAAAAGAGTGCGCGATTTTCTTCTGGGTGAGTGGAAGTCTATAGTTTAAGTAATAAAATTATTAACTGATGTTATGCATGACCCATACCAAAAAACAATGTTCATAAGTATATTAAAAAAGGAATATATAAGAATGCGATAATACTGCGCGGTGATTATAACTACATTAATATCAGGATATTGAGAAAAACAAAATTAAGATTTAATGTTCATGAATGCAGTTACGCAGGCCTGACCCCGACACGCCTTCATTTTTAGTCGTTGCTGGTCATTGCTAGTCATTCTTTGTGTTTTTCATAACTTCAAGTTGTTAACCGACTCTAAATCATAACAATAAAAACAAAAAAGATCTTTTTATCAGTGACAATAAAAAACAAAACCTGTACAATAGTAGTAATAAATAATATAACATGTAATATTATAGTTTGTTATAAACACTTAAAAACAAGAGGTTTTTGTTATGACTGGTTTCCCTAATCCTACAGGACAGAGACAGAGTAGTGACGTTCCCGTTTATTTTCAAGCTGATGAGGCAGACGAAGCTCCTACTGCACCGCCGCCTTCTGTAGTTTATCAAGAACCGCCTTTAGCCCCACCGGCAGAGTCTGTACTTGCACCGCCGACAGACGAAACTTCAGAGGAAGGTTTGTTTGATAATAAGGCTTCTGATCTTGACACGCCTGACAAGGTTAAAAAATTTGTGGACGCGTTTTGTTTTTCTGCCCCGACATTATCTGAAGAGGGTATAAAGAAAGCGGTTAAAATTCTGGAAGACAGAGCTAAAGCTAAGCTTTCAGGCTGGAAACAGGTTAGTCCAAGAAGCAAAACGACCTATGCTAGCATTAATAAAGCTGCTCAAAAAGGCTTAAAACGTTTTGAATTTGATAAAATCTTAAGAGATGGAGATTCTTATATATTTGCTGCCGATAATGTTACAGACGATAAATCCGAAGATTTTAAATACGGGGTTGTAAGCGATCTTTTAGACGATGCAGCTAATAAATATAAGCTTCTTGTAGACATAGAAGAAGATGATGAAAAAAAACCCGTTAAGTTTTTGGCTAAAAGAGAATATGCTGAAATTATCGAAGATAATAAATTGAAACTTCTGTTTGAGAGTTTATCAAACGTTTATATAAAATCTGTTATAAATGAAATTGACCATGACACTACATATATCAGGGAAACAATGGACGAAACGATTATACCCACAAAAAGGCTTGCTATTTTAGCACTAGAAAAAACAAAAACATATACACACGACCCTAAAGACCACATAAAAATAGCTGAAAAGCGTCAAAAACTATCTGAAAAGGTCGATATACATGATAACACAGGTTCAATTTATCGTTTACAAAGAATATGATATGTAATGCTCTAATGTTAACTTGGCTTTTTGCTTTGTCTTTTCGTTGCTGGGCCTATTTCTTCTATAACTAAATCTATTCTGTCTCTTAGTGCGTCTGCTCTGTCTCTTAGTGTGTTTGTTCCTGTTTTATCAACATCAGATAACAGAGCTAGTTTTTGTTTTATTAAACCAAAGCCTCTTCTAAAGTCTCTCTCCGCCTGATTTGAAAGACTTTGTGCCGTTTTTAAATCTCTTTTTTTTTCTATTAGTCGTTTTTTTATTTCTTCGAAGTCTTTTTCACATTCTTTGTATACTGATTCTTCTGTCTTTCTTCGTTTAACCTCGGGATTATCTGTTTCTTCATCTAATTTTCTTTTTCGTTGTGACGTTGACGGTGTAGTAATAGTGACATTCGAACCCGTTTTTTGCGTAGCTGCTTCTGCTGTGTCTGCTACTGTAGGTGAAGCACCTTCTTCTTTAGCTGGCTCCGCCTTCTCCTTGATCTTTAATAATTTTTCAAACAGCCCTTCTATTTTTATTTTCGCGTCGTTCATTGCTTCAACTTTTTTTGCGAACTCTTCTTTTACGTCAACATGTTCTGTCGTCTTGCTTTCACTTAAATTGCTAGCGGTGAATGTATATTCTTCTTCTCCAAAAACAGTTCTTCCTATTTCTTTATGGCCTGACTCAATTTCTTTTACTGCCTCCATAATTGTATGAGCAGCAACTCGAACTTCTGTAATTAATTTTGCTATTCCTTCTTTGCCTTCAGCCGATGCTAACGCTTCAAATTCCGAAATTGTATGCTCTCCATTGCCTATATTGCAGGTAACTTCATATAGAGGAGTAGGTTCTGACGGTGTGCCAGGCTGTGCTGCGCCTGTTGGTGGTGTTGATTCTGATCCTGGTAATGATGTTGCCATTTTTAAGTCCTCTCTTTTATCTTTTATGTTAACTTTTTAATTCTCTACCTAATTTAATGATATAATAAATAGTTGAAGAAGTCAAGAAAATTCACAGAATATAATTGTGGGGTCAGGTTTTTTTTGTGGCTGAAAACAGCTCCACGACAGCATTTCTTCGCTAAGTCTTTGACCCTCAACTTTATAGAGGCTGGTCTTGAGAAGACTAAGCTGTAAAATATAATTGGCAAATGGCAAACTAAAAGTTTGGGCTCCGCATACAGTCCGGCAATCATGCGTTAAATTTCAAAGAAAGCGGGATTATGTTTGTCTTTTTGTCGTATTTTATCTATAAAGAGGTAGTGAAAAAAATAGTTATAGGACATCATAATGAGCAACAAAGATCTTCCTTTTTTTTCTAGAGATTCCAAAGATTCTGGGATACTTCAAGTTTTAGACAACGACAACCCTTTCGTCATCTTCTGCGACGGTGTATGTCGTTCTGATGGTGGGGATTATGAATCTTCGCTGAAAGGTTCCCATGCTGCTGCCATCGCTACTACTGCGATAAACCAGCATCTTATCTCTTATGGCGACTCCCCTCTCGACGAGAAAGCTCTTATTGCCGCCTTCGAAGCCGGCAATGAAGCGGTACGTCACACTTTCGGTGATGGCAAGGTCGCGGTTTCTGGTCTTATCATCGCCCTTGCTAAGACTTATGGTGTGTCGTCGGACTTCGACATATCTTCTAACGAAGAGATCATCATCGCTGGTCTTGGTGATTGCAGGCTTTATGATGTCAATGATGGCGTTGCTTCTCTTGCGTTCCTTGACACGCATGCCACGAATCTACGTCCGCGTTTATCTACTAAAGAACGACACGACGCTCTCCGCAACATCCTTGGTCTTGACGATAATATCAAGGTATACATACGTCGTATTCCTGCCTGTGATGTCGGGAATTTTGTCGCGGTATCTTATGGTCTTGGCGAGCATCTTTCTAAGGAAGACCTCGCCAACATCGGCGATGCCCATGGCGGCAAAGCCCTTGACAAGGCGAAGAAAAAGTCTCGTGGTCATAGTATGAACGCCCTTGTCATAGCGCCTCACATCCACCCTCTTTCTTTCGAAGAACGCCCCCATACTATAACAGAAGACGTTCCTGCGCCTCCCCGTCATTCTGTTATCGAAGAGAGCATCGTCATGCCAGACATAGATTTTGATATGGCCTTAGACATGGTCGATGACATAGAGCCTGACGAAGTTCCCCAGCAGCCACGGCGCATGCCGTCATCATCTCCTGTTGCCGCACGTCGTCCTTCATGGCGTGGCATGTTCCCTACCGTCGTCACTACTGTCGCCGTAAGTCTTGCTATTGTTGGTTGTGCTACGTGGTTTGTTATGAGCAGAGACACGGCGCCTTATGGCACGCCTCCTGCTCTTGCTATCGCCGACTATGAAGCCGAGTATCTTGCCGATGCCAGCGATGCTATCGTCATCGACGACCTCGACAATGACAATGCTCTTTTAGTTAAGAAGGTCGACTATCTCAGCAAGAAGTTCGAAAAGCAGAAGGCTCATATTGATAATTTAAAAGACGCCATAGGGCGTTCTCCTACGACGGGTTTGCGTAAGGTATTATTCGATACTACTAAGGATCTTCATAATAAGAAGGCTCTAATCGCACAGATGAACGCCGACCGTACATCGTTGGAGCAGGAGCTCTCCGATAATAAGGAGCAGATAAAGTTACTTAGCAATTCTATTGCTGATATTCAGGATGCTTCTAGCGATATTACCAGCGTCGAAGGTTCTGCCACTACTGGAGACGATATCGCCGCCCTTGAAGGCACTCTTGCCGAGAAATCACAGCGCATCGAAGTCCTCGGCGAAGATCTAAAGAATCTGAAGTCTCTTCTTTCCGACAGGGAGAACAAGCTTTTCATGCTCGCCGAGAAATATTCCAAGAAGAAAGACATCACCGACAAGCTTCTCATCATGGCAAAATCTAAAGGCTCTAATGTAGAACTTTTAGAACAGCACCAAAAAGAGAAAGGCTCTTTGACTTCTTCTTTAAACAAAGAGATCGCTCTGCGTAAGGAGCTACAGGAGTCCGTTAAAGACCTCGCCAGCAGCAATAACGAGAAAGAAGTCGCTCTTGTCAAGGCTCGCGGAGAGCTCGAGAAGATGTCTTCGGAGGCTTCTGAAGCTTCTGTCTCCTTCCAAGACCCTGCCCTTCAAGAGGCTTTAGACAAAGAGATAGCGTTGCGTCAGGAGCAGAAAAGCACTCTCGACGAAGCCAAGGGCACTCTTAAAAAGCTTGCGATGCGTTACAAAGACCTCTCCGACGACTTCTCCCGCTCCAAGAAAAAGCTCGACCAAGACGCTGAGATGAGAAATTCTCTGCAAAGTGCTTTAGACAAGGCGCAATCGCAGATAGAAGAGCTTAAGAACGGCGAAAACGCCATCGCCGACCTTGCTGCTAAAGACGAAGAATATCGACAAAGAATCGAAGAGCTCGAAGATTCTAAGGAGTCGCAACAGCGTACGATATCGAAAGAGATGTCGCTACGTTCCGCCCTAGAGCAGGAACTCGAAGACGAACGCTCCAAGAGGATGAAAGCCAATACTTCTATCCTAGAAGCTCAAGACCTTCATAGTGTTATGTCGGCAGCAAAAGCCACCCTAGAAAAAGAGCTTGCTATGACGAAAGCCCTCTTCGAAGAGAGACATGCTGACGTAAAAATATCTCTAGAAAAAGAGCTGTCGACGAGTAAAGCCCTTCTCGAAAAAGAAACATCCCTACATACCAACGAGAAAGCATCTTTCGAGCAGAAAGTCCTATCTCTTCTACAGGAGAACAAAGTCCTCAGCGATAAGATCATCGCTCTACAGACAATACAGCAAGAGTATTCTCTTCAGAAGAAAGCCCTCGACGCCAAAGCCCACGATCTTGCGGAGCTAGAGAAAGAGCTTACCATGCAGAAAACGTCTCTGAAAGGCATCGACAAAGCGCGCAAAGAGATGTACCTAGAACTCGACAAGATAAAGAAAGACTACGACACCCTAAAACAACAAACCCCCGCCCCTAAAGCTACTGCGCAGGCACCGGTGTCATACGTCGAAGAAGAGTACGATGTGTCATCGTGGGACAACAACATCGACAAAAGCGCGATAACGCGTATACACCTCGTCTCCGAAGGCGAGACTCTTACGAAGATATCATTGCAATACTACGGCACCATCCAAGAGTGGGAGGCGATATACGATGCCAACAAAGACATGGTCGTCGACAAAGACAATATAAAGGTGGGAACGCCGTTGATAATACCGTAGATCAGTTATCAATTATCAATGATCAATGATCAATGATCAATGAAAAGGGATGTTTATGAAGTGTTGGTGTGTTAGCAAGATCGAGCGCAAAATTCTACGCAAAAAGATGAGGATGAATTTGTGAAGTTTTTATTGAGAATTGGTATTATTATTGTTGGGATGGTGATGCTTGTAGGATGTTCTCATGGCGGGCGTGATGTCACGAATTATTCCGACGACACTATGCATCTAAAATATTATGACCCCACACCGATAGAATTGTAGACCCCTGCTTTAATAAATGAAAAAGAACACCTGTTTTATACTTTTTTTGTCGCTACTATTCACAGTATGTGGATGTTCTATGTTCAGGACTTCGTCACGTCCTAACTATCCCAAACCTTATAAGATCTCAGGGAAGTGGTACCAGCCTCTTCCTTATGCTCGTGGGTATCGTGAGCGCGGCTTGGCGTCATGGTATGGCAAGAAGTTCCATGGCAGGAAGACCGCCAATGGTGAGACTTATAATATGTATGGGATATCGGCGGCGCATAAGACCTTGCCGTTGGGGACATATGTCACCGTTAAGAACCTCGACAACGGAAAGACTTTGGTGGTACGCATCAACGATAGGGGTCCTTTCGTAAAAGGAAGAATTATCGACTTGTCTTACGGTGCTGCGAAGAAACTCGGCGTCGTTGGTCCTGGAACCGCGCGTGTTGACGTTCTTGCTCACAACGGATGACTTTCACAAACGGCCAATAATCAGGAGAATTCACAAAAGGCCTCCATTCTTCGCAAGTTTTGCGACTTGCTTTGATATACACATATTTTGGTGACGTTTTGCCTCTAGAGGCAGGTGCACCTTCTCTATTTGTGCAACTTCTAAATATTTTTCCTGTACTTTTTTTTTGGCTTTTAGATACTTTTACATCACGCCCTCGAATATTACCAACCACTTTATCTGATGACTTCCCATCTTTACCCTCTGGAGCTTTTCTTAAGGCAAATTCTACTATACATAATTTTGATGGTGATTTAGGTAATGATGATGATGATGATAACATACTATTTTTTTGCTATGATATAAAAAGAGTATTGTCTAAAACTGAGGTCTTTATGTCAAGGGCAGTATCGTCTATAAAGCTCATTTATGAGCTTGTCTCCGCTACGTTGAAAAGAGCGCGTATCTTCGATGCTATCATTTCGATATAGCGTATTATCGCTGAAAGAAACCTTTTACAGTTTCGACAAACCCTTTTTTTTTAGGGGTATTGTGCGGCTCGCGGAGTTTTTCGAAATCGTTTAGGATATTTTTCTGTTTGTCATTAAGGTTGACAGGCGTCTCGACAAGGACTTTTACAAGCATATCGCCTTTGCCCTGTCCGTGGACGTTTGGGAATCCTTCGTTTCTTATGCGTAGCACCTTTCCTGGCTGTGTACCTTCTGGTATCGTCAGGCGGTATTCTGCTCCTAGTATTGTAGGGACGTCTTTCTTACATCCTAAAGCCACTTCTGCGAAGCTTAGCGGCATAGATAGTATGACGTCATCACCTTGGCGTTCGAATAGTTTGTGTTCTTTAACGTGTATGAAGACATACAGGTCTCCGCTAGGTCCTCCGCCTTCGCCGACGTCGCCATATCCGCGCATCTTCAGGCGCATCCCGGTGTCGACACCGGAAGGGATAGTTATCTTAACATGACGCTTTTCTTTGACTTTGCCATTACCTCTGCAGCTTTTGCATACGTCGGTGATAGTCTTTCCACGTCCGCCGCACTGCGAGCATGTCGCCGACATGCTGAAAAACCCACGATGTTGTGTCTCTTGTCCGGAACCGCCACACCTCGAGCATGTTTTTATCGCCTGTGGTGATGCTGCTCCGCTTCCGTTGCATTCTCCGCATAGAACATGGTTATATATCGCCATCTCCTTCTCTACACCTTTTGCTGCCTCTTCGAAGGTGACAGCGACGTCGACTTTCTTGCTAGCCCCTTGCTGTGCATAGGAACCACCACGTCCTGCTTCTGCAGAGCCAAA
>Ga0209361_1002299_pt1 | contig 10418 bp, 6 predicted proteins | sample SaaInlV_200m_DNA_3_FD_184657 | JGI IMG/M metagenome (GOLD analysis project Ga0209361, IMG submission 184657) | Marine microbial communities from expanding oxygen minimum zones in the Saanich Inlet - SI037_S4LV_200m_DNA (SPAdes) (version 2) | ecosystem: Environmental > Aquatic > Marine >... | reverse complement strand
ATTGGTTCAATTACAGTATCAACTGCATGAGTTTCAGGCTCAGTATCTACTGCATGAGTTTCAATTACAGCATCAACTACATGAGTTTCAGGTTCAGGGGTAATAAATTTTTCAATAGTTTGTGTTTTTTTTATCCGGGCTTTTGGTTCATGCATCTTTGCAGCACTGCTGTTTGAAACGGCCTGGAGGGTTTTGGCAGAATAGTTTTCCTGGCTATCAGACATGGTTTGAGGTTCTGGTCTGTCTTCTTCAGATGCAGTTGCAGGGGCTGAAGGGGCACTATCAAAAGAAGCGATTGATGAAGAAGCGATTGATGAAGAAGCGATTGATGAAGAAGCCGGGGATGAAGCAATGGATGGATTAAGGGCAAGATTGCGGGTCTGTTCCATCATGCTTGCCAGGGTTTTGCTTGCCTGGGACTGTGTTTCAAGAAATTTTTCATGGGCATGGGCTGTCTGGGTCTGAAGCATCTGCATGGCTTCAAGTCCCTGTTGAACCATTTTCATGGCTTGCAATGCATGGGAATTATGACTGCCGGCTGTATTGTTTTTTGGGTTTGCCTTGTCTGTAGTCTGAAAGTTCATATCAGATCCTTTTAAAACTGACCTGTTTTTATTAGGTGGTTTATTTTGTGATGAGTCTTGATTTGACTTTGGATTTGAGCTTGTGCCTGATTCCGGATTCGATTTTGGATTTGAGCTTGGGTTTGATTTTGGAATAGGGCACCTGTTTTTTGGTTTAGGGTTGGCCCCTGAAATCTGTATACTCATTTTTTTTTGCTTTGGTTTATTTGCCACATCTTCCCACTGGGTCAGGTCAACTGCAAATCCCTTTGAAGCGATCATGCATAGAACATGGGCAAGATCTTCTATTCCGGATTTTTTTCCCGATGACTGGTCTATTCCAATGGCTGTTACAGATGTGTCTTTTAATATTGATTTGACCAGGCCTGTTAAAATAGTTTTTGGGCCGACCTCAATAAAAGTAGAGACATTATTTTCAGCCATTGTTTCAATATTATCAATAAAATTGACCGGATTTGCCAGTTGATTGCCAAGCATTTTTTTGATGTCTGTCTCTTTTTTACCATATATTTTACCAGTGGTATTTGAAAGAACATCAACATTTGTGGGAGAAATAATTTTTGAAGACACAATTTTTTTAAAGGGGATTGCGGCATTGTTCACAAGTTTGCTGTGGAATGCTGCTGCAACGGGAAGTTTAATGGCCCGCAGCTTTTTTTGTTTACAGATTTTTTTTGCCCGGAGGATTTCCCTGGTGGACCCGGATAAAACTCCCTGGGTGTGACTGTTTTTATTGGCAAGGATGACATCAAGTTTTTCTTGTTTTATCAAGGTCTTAATATCTTCCAAAGGGGCTTTAACAGCAAGCATGCTGCCCGAATCCCCATCCCGGGAACCGGCTTTTGCCATATGCCTGCCCCGGGCTGAAGCAAGCTGGATAAAAGATTTTTCATCCATCCAGCCGGCTGAACAAAGAGCTGACAGCTCTCCAAAACTGTGGCCGCAGGTTATTTCCGGTTCAATACCAAATCTTTTTAATATCTTAATCATGGCAAGGGATACTGCCCCGATGGCTGGCTGGGCAATGTCGGTTTGACGAAGATTTTCTTGTGAGACATCTTTTGTCTGCAAATGCTGGGGTAAAGGGAAAATATAATCCTGCAAAGGCTTAAATTTTGATGATTTGTTTTGTCTTGAAAAGACATCGGCTGCCTGTTCCAATGCCTCTAATGCCTCTGGAAATATTGAAACAAGGTCTTTTCCCATACCAGTGTACTGACTTCCCTGGCCAGGGAAGAGGAACCCAAGTTTTCCTTTTTTTCTACCCTGGGAAAAATAGATATTACGGGGCGATTTTTCACCATCTATACAGTTTAGCGCCTGGCTGAGATTTTTTTGAATATCATCGTCTTTTTTATAAACCATCACCAGTCTGAAATTATGTGAACCTGAAAATGTCCGCCGCGATTCATATGCCTGGAATGTAGTTTCCTGGAATAGCTCCTGGGCATCTTTTGTTTCATTTAAAATCGTTTTTACTATTTTAATTTTATCTGAAAGCTCTTTTTTGATGTCTGCTGAAAATGCAACAATCTGTATGGCTCCATCCCAGGAAATATGTGTTTTTAAAGGTTTGTACTCTTCTAACACAACATGGAAATTACTGCCTCCAAAACCAAATGCGCTCACTCCTGATCTTCTCTGGGGGCAAGAAGGGGTTGATACCCATGGTTTGGATTCAGAATTTAAATAAAAGGAAGAATTGTTAATATCCAATTCCGGGTCAGGATCCAGGGCTTTTAAGGTCGGGGGAATGACCTTGTTGTACAGGGACAAAGCAGATTTTATAATCCCGGCAGCCCCTGCCGCAGCCTTGGTGTGACCGATCATTGATTTGACGGACCCAATGGCGATTTGATTTTTTGGTGAGGAAGCATCAAAACATTTTTTCAGGGCCAAAAATTCTACTTTATCGCCCACCCTTGTTCCTGTTCCATGGGCTTCAATAAGTCCAATTGTGGAGGGGGCTATATCGGCTTCCCTGTAAGCTTCTTTTAATGCCTTGAGTTGTCCTTTTGACTCAGGGGCATAAATGGCGGATGTTTTGCCGTCGCTTGAAGTACCAATACCTTTGATCAGTGCATAAATCCTGTCATTATCATTTTGCGCATCTTCTAGACGTTTTAATACAAGCATGCCGATTCCTTCTCCAAGGACAGTTCCATCGGCATCCTTTGAAAAGGGTTTAGCATCACTGGTATGGGACAGAACCCCGGTTTTTGAAAAGCACATGTGCATGAAAATATCATTCAGGGAATCCACTCCCCCGGTAATAGATATGTCACATTTACCAAAAACAAGTTCCATCACTGCTGTATGGATTGCTGCAAGAGAGCTTGCGCAGGCTGCGTCGGTTACAGTGTTTGTCCCGCAAAGGTTTAAGCGGTTGGCAATTCTGCCGGCAACAACATTGCCAAGAAGGCCGGGAAATGAGTTCTCCTGCCATTGGACATAATCCCCCTGGATTCTCTGAATTATTTCTTCTTTTTTTTGTCCACTGATTCCAGAGTCTTCCAGAGCCTTTTTCCAGATAGGATGTCCCAGCCTGGCCCCTAGTGGAATCACAAGCTCCTGGGTTCCGGTAACCCCTAAAATTACATTGACCTTTTTGTGTTCAAGGTCAGGATGGTTAAGTGGGTACCCGGCATCCTCCAGTGCCATCCTTGCGACTTCAAGCCCTAAAAGCTGTGAAGTATCTGTTGCCTCAATATTATTGGGTGGAATTCCGTAAAAAGAAGGGTCAAAATCAATAGGGGGAAGAAAGCCGCCTCTTTTGCAATAAGTATGATCAGCTTTAGAGGGATCTTTATCAAAATAGTCTTTTAACTTCCAGTGTGTATCAGAGGGTATGTCAGCAATAGCATCAATCCCATTTGACAAAAGATGCCAATATTCTTTTAAATTGCTGGATTTTGGGAATATACATCCCATTCCGACGATGGCAATACAGGGCCTTTCAGGGGAATTCTCCATGGGTTTCATGGAAAATATTATACAATTTTAATCTTTATAAATACTGCAACAGGCCTGCATTTGACAAAAGTTTTACATAAAAAAACATGGTAATTATTCAGCTCTTACGCTTGAAACCGCCCTGTCTGATGGATATTTGTTTGGATGCTAAACACTTAATCTCCTGCAAATATCCATCAGACAGGGCTTTTGGGATAATTTTTTTTAACGGGCTGAACAATTACAAAAAAAGTTTAAAGAAAAGTGCAAATCTCCTTTTGTTTCATGGGTTTAAATACACCTGTTCCCATGGGCAGGTTGATCCCCTGGGCTTTTAAAATAGATGCCCTTATACATATACAGGAACCAAACAACAGGTTTAAAGCTATTTCAGCGGTTTTCCGGTTTTCACAGGTTTCAAGAAAACTGCCTTTTACCCATTGGTTAAATGCGCCAATGGCAGGGCCGCACCATATCTGGTAATCCATTTTCCTTTTTAAATTGCCCTGGATGGCCCATTTGGAAGAAAGACCCAGATAAGATCTGAAAACAAGTGCCATTTTATGTTTTGAATCATTTTGGGCTCTTTCAATTTCTTTCATGTTTCCGGTCTTAAGAAAAAAATCCTTTGTCGATTTCCAGGCATCCTCAAATCCTGCCTGTAAAAATTTTTCCTGTATTTCTTTTTTTGATTTTTCGTCGATGTCATCAAAATTATCATGGGATCGGTAAAGCTTAAATAATTTTTCAGCTCTCAAAGGAAAAAGGGTTCCGCGTTTTAACACCTGCACCCTGGCGCCGATTTCAAACATGTCTGCGGCAGGGGCCATGGCAACATCTGCCTGTTCTGCCTGGCACAGTATTTTTTTAACATCATCACATATACCTGCTTCAACGCATGATTGATTGACTGAACCAGTCAGTATATAGGCTGCCCCCATTCCAAAGGCTGCTGCTGCTGATTCAGGAGTGGCAATACCTCCGGCAAGTCCTACACACAGGGGTTCTCTGTAATGATAGGTTGCCATGAATTCATTTTTTAATGCCATCATGGTGGGTAGCAAAGTCAGTGCAGGGCGATTATCTGTATGCCCGCCCGAGTCTGCTTCTGCCGTCAAATCCTGGGCCATGGGAATATATGCTGATAAATCTGCCTCCTCTTGTGTGATCAATCCCTTTTCCAAAAGGAGAGCTACCAGTTTTTCCGGGGGCGGCGAAAAAAACTGCCGGGCAATTTCAATCCTTGATACTTTTGCAATAATGTTATTGGGTGTGACAATCCAACCCCGGCTGTCTCTGTAAATTCCCTTAATTCGATAATATACAAGGGCAGGGGTTATGCGCATAAAAGCTGCTGCACTTATTCTTGTGATCCCATGCCTTAAATAAAGGTCAATAGTTGCCATTTCATGATCCGGATCACCCAGGGAGTGAATCAGATTAAATCCAAAGGGCATATCTTTAAGGCATGTTTTTAAGTCAATAATATTTTCTTCAATTTTTTTAATGGAAAGACCGCCTGCACCAAAAAAACCCATCATACCATTATGGGCCATGGTTTTTACCATGGCGGCAGAGGTTATTCCATTGGCCATGGCACCGGCAATATAGGGATATTTTAATTTGTGCCGTTTTTTAAAACTCTCATCACCAAGGCTTTCAAGCCGGACAGCAGGGACAAAGGCTAAGATCCGGCTTCCCGTGTTTTCCTTAAATCCAGTGGTAAAAAAATCAAAATTTTTGCTTATAAAATTAATTGTATTATCGGTCTGAATAGCAAAAATGGGTTTATTCACCTTCATGAGAAGATGATTTAAAGGGCTTTGGGTTTCATCAGGCATATAGGTTCCCTGTAAAATTGAGGTAAAAAGAGTTTTATTGCTGCTCTTTTAAGGCAGACATCTCTATTACCATAAAAGGACCTGCAGAATCAATACTGTGTTTTTGATACCTCAGGGCTAACGCATGTAAACAATATTGTAATTATTCAGCTCTTGCGCTTGAACCCGCCCTGTCTGATGGATATTTGTTTCGAGGCTATTCGCTTAAACTCCTGCAAATATCCATCAGACAGGGCTTTGGGGATAATTTTTTTAACGGGCTGAACAATTACACAATATTGTGCTCTGCTATCCGCTACAATGATTGTAATTGTCGGCACAGCAACTAGTTCAGGTCAGTTTGCCTTGGATGAGCCTTTTGGGACCTGTCAACATGTCCCATCCAGCGAAGGAAAGGTAAACTGACCTGAACTGGTATGGAGTGATCATAAAAAAGTTACATGCGATTGCCCTGTTTGATTCCTGCATGTGATAGTGACCGGTATATAGCCGACCCAAATCCACTATCAAATTTTCATTTGCTGGCTGAGCCATGGGGTTGTGCACTATCCCTGGCCATCAGCAAGGTGCCAGATGCAAGGCGACAAGGAGTGACGAGTGAGGCGTATAATTCATACTCCGCAGGGAGGAACGACCGCAGTCAACGCAGCAGATGGTACCTTGATGGTGGATCAGGGTCATTTACTTCCCTCGATACTGCATAGGATTCATGATACAGCGATTGATTTTATTACAATAATAAATTATTTATGAAAGAAGATACATAGCCTGGATAACATTGGCTTTTCCCCGGTTCTTCTTTTGTGAGGGATCTTTATTGTTTAAAAAAGAAAAAGGATACATAATGAATTTTACAAAATTTCCAAGACGAAAATACCTTCAGGGTCCAACTCCCATTGAATCTATGCCGGCATTGAGCAAAATTCTGGGTGATGATGTGGGCCTTTATGTTAAAAGAGATGATCTGCTTCCCGGCGCCGGTGGGGGGAATAAAACAAGAAAACTTGAGTTCTGCATTGCCGATGCAATAAAAAAAGGTGCCGACACAATAATTACCTGCGGGGCGGTTCAGTCAAATCATGCACGCCTTACAGCATCATGGTCTGCCAAAGAAGGAATGGATTGCCACCTGATTCTTGAAGAAAGGGTAAAAAAATCTTACAAACAAGAGGCAAGCGGCAATAATTTTCTCTTTGAACTTTTGGGTGTAAAAAGTATAGGGGTTGTAGAAGCCGGGTCTGACATGATGGCTGAAATGGAAAAAAAATTTGAAGCACTAAAGAAAGAAGGTAAAAATCCATATATTATCCCTGGTGGTGCTTCAAATGATATTGGTGCACTCGGGTATGCAGCCTGTGTCGAAGAGACCATGGCCCAGCTAAATGATTTGCGGTTAAAAATTGATTATATTGTTGTTCCTTCCGGATCTGGAGGAACCCATGCCGGAATTGTTGCCGGAATGATTGGTGTAAATGGAGGCATCCCTGTCTATGGTATTAATGTCTCAAGGGTGAAGGATGTCCAGGAAGAGCTTGTTCTTGACCTGGCCGGGAAAACAGCAGAAAAACTTGGAATTAAAAATGTTATTAAAAGGGATGAGGTTATATGTTTTGACCAGTATGTGGGACCGGGGTATTCACTTCCAACCGATTCCATGGTGGAAGCAGTTAAACTTTTTTCTCAAAACGAAGCCATTCTTCTTGATCCGGTTTATACGGGCAAGGCAGCTGCCGGTCTAATTGACCTGGTTAGAAAAAATGGGTTTAAAAAGGGATCAAATGTTTTGTTCCTTCACACTGGAGGATCTCCTGCTCTTTATGAATACTTGGAAACTTTTAGATAAAAATATAGAACTTGGGTATTTTGAGTCTCCACTGGGCTGTCATAAAGATATTCCCAGGGAAAGGTATAAGTTTTAGGGAATATAAAGAGTAGGGAATATAAAGAGTATGGTAAAAAAAGAAAAAGTTGTGGGAATAATCGGTGGTATGGGACCTGGGGCAACTATTGATCTTATGAAGCGCATTATTTGCCTGACACCTGCATTGGATGACATTGACCATATCCGGTGTATTGTTGATAATAATCCCAAGGTTCCATCCAGGATAAAAGCCATTATTGAAGGTAATGGAGAAGATCCCGGGCCCTGCATGGCAGATATGGGCAAATGTCTTGAATCATTTGGAGCCGACTTTCTTGTCATTGCATGCAATACAGCTCATTATTATTATGATGTAATTCAAAATGCAGTAAACATCCCTGTCATTAATCTGATAGATATTGTATCCCTTCATGTAAAAATCAATTTTCCCGGCCAGGATAAAATCGGTATATTAGCATCTCCCGCTGTGGCCATGACACAACTTTACAGCAAAAGATTGAAAAAACTGGGTATCAAGGATATATGGCCTGATCCTGATTATCAGGATAGTTTGTTTGATGTAATCAAAGAAGTCAAAAAAGGGAATATGGGCACAGGTGTTTGTAATAAATATGAAAAAGTCTGTGAACATCTTTCAATAAAAGGAGTTAAAACTGCAATTGTCGCCTGCACAGAACTCAGTGAACTTTACAGCATACTTCCTATACAAACAATTGATGCAGCCCAGGTCCTGGCCATGGAGATAGTTGAGGTCGTTAAAAATTCAAAAAAACTTGAATACTGAATCAGCCTCGCGGGTGGTATTTTTTATGCATTTTAACCAGGTATTCCCTTGAAATATGGGTATAAATCTGCGTGGTCGATATGTCGGAATGGCCAAGCATGGTTTGAACCGACCTTAAATCAGCACCACCTTCAAGCAGGTGAGTTGCAAAGGAATGTCTTAAGGTGTGTGGTGTGATATTTTTTGATATGTTTGCGATGAGGGTGTATTTTTTTATGATTTTCCAGAAAGACTGACGGGTCATAGGTTTTCCCGCCCTTGCAACAAAGAGATAAGGGGTTGAAATTTTTTTCAAATGGGAAGGACGACCTTCTTTGATCCATTTTTGAGTAATGGTTCTAGCCTTTGAACCAAATGGGACGATGCGTTCTTTGGAACCTTTTCCCATGACCCTTACAAAATTTGCATCAAGGTTAATGTCATGAAGTTGCAAGGAGATAAGTTCAGATACCCTCAAACCTGCACCATACATAATTTCCATCATTGCTGAATTACGCATTCCTTTGGGTTTTCTTATATCAGGGGTTTCAAGAAGCATTGCAACTTCTTCAACGGTCATGATTTTCGGAAGGGCAAGGCCTGTTTTGGGGATATCGACATCTTTTACAGGACTTTTTGTCACTTTTTTTTCAGCCATTAAAAATTTATATAAGCCGCGAATGGTAATTATATGCCGGGCCCTTGATCTGGATGACAGGCCTTTTTTTGTAAGTTCTATCAACCAGGCCAGAATGACGGTGGTATCCACTTCATTTAAATCATGAATATTGTTTTTTTCAAGAAAGGTGATATATTTTGAAAGATCTGATGAATATGACACAAGACTGTTCTTTGACAGGCCTTTTTCAATAATAAGGTAGTCAATATAATTTTGGGTTAATTCATCCATATTTTTTCAGCACAGTTTAGAAAATATTTTTTAAATCCTATGATTGAGGCCTTAATCTCCTGTTTATGGTTTGATATTATTTTGCATTATGATATATTCACTCCATTATTTCAACTCACTCAGGATATTTCATCGGGTTTTAAAGGATCTTATTCTGAAAATTGGGTAAAATAGAGGATTGAATTTTCAGATAAATATGCTAAAGGTATGGGGTTATGAGTAATATAATTACAATTGCCGGTCAGAAGGGTGGAACTGGAAAAAGCGTTACAGCCGTAAATCTTGCCGCATCATTAGCCTTGTTTGGGAAAAAGACCCTGTTAATAGACTGTGATCCCCAGGCATGTTCGACACAATGGTGTGCTATCAGGGATGTGGATTATAAGGGTGATATTACCTTAGTTCTGTCTGGTCGGGCAAAGGTTTCTGATGCAATTGTAAAAACCAGGATCATGGACCTGGATATAATGCCTTCAGGATTTAACTTGTTTCAAGTTGCCTTGAAACTGGCAAAAAATTCTGGGAATGAAAAGATTCTTCGTTTTTTTTTAAAAGATGTTGAAGATGATTATGATTATATTATTATTGATTCACCGTCATCCTATAGTTTCTTAAGTGTTTCAGCAATGACGGCTGCTGACTGGCTGATGGTCTGTATGTCTGTACATCAAAATACTATTGAAGATTTTCATTGCCTGCTGCGAATGGTACAATATATTCGGACAACCCATAATGTTCCTTTAAAAATAGCCGGTTTTTTGTTCAACAGGAGTGAAACTAAAAAAGAAATTGAATCCTTTATTGAAAATCAGAATTTGTCTGATGTGAAAGAATTGGTTTACAATACAGTTATTCCCAATGATGCAGCTATTAAAAAAGCTATGGAATTAAAGATCCCTGTTGTTCTGCACGACATAAAAAGCCGGGCAGCTGAGGCATATTTAAGGGCTGCTGAGGAATTGCATTTTTTCTTTAAACAAAGAGGTGTTTTATGAAACTTATAAATTCAGAGAGCATTCAGGAAAGTGAAAAAGAGTTTATCGATATGATAAATGCAGCGCTGGACTGGAAAGCCATTGGAAAAATGCTCATGGAAAAACATAATTTTACACTTCAAGAGAAAATAAAATGTGAAAATGGCGACCTTGTGGTCTTTAATGATACGATTGCCTATAAATTTGATTTTGAAATCAAGGTTCCCTTATCTGTGATGGTTAACAGGCAGGGCGAATGTTTAGATATTTCTACCTTTGGAAGAAAGGATGAAGAACCGGGTGAAGACAATTTGTTTCAAGATGCGGATACAATAGATACAATAGATACAGTAGATACATTGGAATCATCTGACACATCTGACACATCGGATACATCGGATACATCGGACACATCGGACACATCGGAAACATTGGAAACATTGGAAACATTGGACACATCGGACACATCGGAAACATTGGAAACATTGGAAACATTGGAAACATTGGAAACA
>Ga0209361_1002292_pt1 | contig 10451 bp, 7 predicted proteins | sample SaaInlV_200m_DNA_3_FD_184657 | JGI IMG/M metagenome (GOLD analysis project Ga0209361, IMG submission 184657) | Marine microbial communities from expanding oxygen minimum zones in the Saanich Inlet - SI037_S4LV_200m_DNA (SPAdes) (version 2) | ecosystem: Environmental > Aquatic > Marine >... | reverse complement strand
CAATAAACTCAATTGCTGTTGGTTTAACCAAATCGTATCTTTTTCCAACCGCACATCAATTGTGGGTGAATTATCTTTTTGTTTATAGATTACAATATGTTGATTTTTATTCATTTCTTCCCCCCAAACTTCCCCAATCTTATCTTTCACCTTTTGCTCATAGATTTCAAAATTCTTTGTTCCATTTTGGGAGACAACCATACATATCAAAATAGGTTTGGATGATTAATCCTTCAACAAATGCAGGAATATCTCCATCTGAAAAAGTATCATACCAATAAATATCCAATGCGTCAATACCTTCTTCTTGTATTTTTCCCAACCATGATTGGCGGCGGGGTTTACCAAATTGTTTGCCATTTACAAGCCGATCATACAATCCACCTTGGCGATGTTTAATTTTACCGTTGTTCATCATTTTGCCAGATGAACCGATATACACCAAATTAATTTTCCCCTGTGAAAGCTCTAACACATAATACACACCACTTTTATTTTTGGGTGCATTACATGCTTCATTCAATGATACTCTTTCGTCAATAAAGAAGTGATCATTATTATTGTATTTTTCTAATTCATCAAACATTATTTGTCCTTTTCTTTTGGGCTAAAGCCCGACTCGTATTTAACCTTCAACCACCGAGCTAAAGCACGGAGTAAGTTTATTATTAGCGTTAACCATTTCCTGCTCTGCTTCGATTTGGGTGGCAATATTTTCATTTTAATCGCTAATCGGTAAATTTAATGTTTTTATAATCAGTTTTTTCTTATTTGCTAATTCAGTAACTATTTGGAGTATTATTATTTTATCTGTTTGTGGAATTCCATTTGATATAAATATTAGAGCCTTATAGACTTCCTGCAATTGTTTCTTTTCTGGTAATAAATGGAGAAAACTATAAACAGAATAAGCAGGGATATTATTAATCGCTGTCTCTAAAGTTGCTCTTGCTACCCTGAATTTATCGGAAGCTTCTGAAGTATCCGCACATCCTAAACTTGTCATAAAATGTGCGTAAAAAGTTAATAGTTCAGAAATATTATTCCTTTCAGCCTTATATTTCATGATTGGAGTGAAAATGAATTGAATTATTATCCATCCAATAATACCCAAGAATGCTGTGAAAATAATTGGAGGATAGACGTTTGATTCATCCATGTTATTCCCCCCAAACTTCCCAGATTTTATCTTGTATTTTCTTTCTCATGATTTGTCGCATAGAATCAGATACGTTTTCACAGAATTGAATGGGTTATTGATTAAATCCTTTTTGTCTGGCAGAAAAAAGAATTTTACTGGCAACCTTCATTTGTGGAAATGAGGGAGCTCCATTTCTGTTTATAGCTTTAATAATATTTTTTGAAAATTCCTTATCTTTATTTGTCAATTTACCAGTTTCATCGATCCAAGACACAATAGCAGACCACAACTTTAAATCCGTAAAGTCCTCGAAATTCATTTCTCTAGGTTTTGCTGGTATTTTGGTCTTTTGTTGTACAATATCTTCTACATCAACATCAAAATCAATTTTCATTTTTCTAATTTTTTCCCAACAACCTGAATAACCTTTTTTATTTGCCTTGCACCACTCAGTTACATTTCCGGGTGCAGATGCGAGAATTTCATTTCTTATATTTCTAGTTAAAATATCAAGATATAACTCCAGATCTTCAGTAATTAATTGCTGCTTCCATACCTTCTGGAGATCAAATATTTCTGTATCATGAATCAGCATCCAAGCTAAGGAATACGTAACTATATTTGCACGATAACCCGGGATTTTCTGCCTGTTAATTACACGCTCAGTTGCTTTCCAAATAATTCTTTTAGCGACTAAATTTTGAAAATAATCAATATTTACTTTAATTTCATTTTTTGCTGCAATACATTCATTTATATATACCATAAAATGGTTGAAATTTTTCTGACCGCCAAGGCTTACAATCTGGGGTAATACTCTCCATGTATTTTCTAACTTTGCTATTGTCAATTTATCTAATCGCTGCTGGATTGGATGGATTTTTTTCCATGCCTTAATTCGAGCAGGCGTTCTCTCTCTGTTTCTGGTCTCATCAAATAATCCTCTTGATCTTTCATAAAACCAAATTGTTTCCATATTACCGCCTGATGGATCAGGTGCATAAACACTTTGTGCTATTTTTTCTAGGTTTCTATGAAATGGATCATTTGCGCTAAAATCTGCGGTATTCACTGCATTCTGCGCATTTGAATATTTACTTATAAATGGAGCAATAATATCAATATTATCTTCATTATTAATCACTGTAAGTTTCATTTGCAGATACACATCATGAATTTTTGCTTTATTTTTAACATTCGTATGCCACAAGGAAGCTACTGTTTGCCCCCCGTTTACAACCTGAAAATCAGTAACTCTTGATATACAATCATTACCAAATTCATCTTTTATTAGGGATACTTTATTTGCTGTGACAGTAATTCCATTATTATAGGCAAGAAACATATTTGGTTCTTCTATAATTGTATCCCTGATTCCTCTATTTACATTGCTGCGTGCTTGCAAAAATGCACGCACATTTCTCTCTAATAATCGTGTACCATATCTATCATACAGGTCTCTTAGGAGTGAACCCTTAATTAATGCTATATATGTAGTGTATATACCCTTACTATCTGAACTCGAAATAAAGATTAATGGCTGATGCCCCTCCTCTTCAAAATCCAGTGTAATTACCTCTTTTTTCATACCGGAGCTAACAGATCTCCATAACCTCTCAAAATCCCAGACTTGATAGGTTATTTCTAAATTACCAAGACTATCTTTATCCGCTGGCTGAGGACCCGTTATCCCATTGGTCAATAAAATAATTCGTGATCTTTTTAAATTCTTATAATTATCCTTAATCGTATTAGCAAGATCTAATGCTTCATCGGAATCATCTAATGCTTCATAAATGCCTGTCCCAATTCTACTCTTCTCTAAGAATGTTCTGGCTCTTTTAAATGCTAAATCAATTTTAGTTTTTCCTACTTTAGGGATTTCAGTACCTTCATCTACATAGTATGCTACTAATATATCAATTGAATTTCCAGCAGCATTAACATCATATGCATCGACTTTCATCCCACGACTCTGATGACGACATAAGTGACCATTTTCCAAAGTGTTAGATTCATGTAAATATTCAATCATTCTTTCTACATAAATTTCTTCTTCAAACCTCTCCTCTTCTTCAATTCTTGATTCAGCTTTTATTTCACCATATAAAAATTGATAAAACTCTTCCTTTGAATTATAACTAATTGACATTTTCTATCAAGGCCTCCATTGAATGTTGAATATCGTTATCAAAATTGATACAGCTTGCTATAATAATAGTATATTTTATATCGCCTACTCCTTCAACAGGGTCAACTATCTTGGGAAATTCATCATCAACTTTGAACATGTATTCTTTCTTAAAAATATATTTATTCTTATTATAATAATCTGCATGTTCATCTAGGTAACCCGTACGTTGTAAATATTCATTAAAAATTAAATCTGCATTTGGAGTCAGCGATAATTGATCCCTTAAATCATTCACTATTTCTGGGAGCGTCTGACCGCTATTGTCATCCAAATTCAGGGTTATGCAATACAAAAATAAATTATTCATGCCTGTGTTATCCAGCTGTTTCTCACTCGAAATTGCAACCTTTTTATGTTGCTTTCTTATAGTTGTCTTTACCTCTACATTTCCATTTTTAAAAGAAAAATCCTGATGTTTACCACTGTGCCCGCCCCAGGAAACCAATGCATCTCTTCCTGAACAATGCGTTAAAACATGACTCTTTAAAAAATAGAGCTCTCCATAAATACCTCTTTGCCTTTGTTCTGATAAAACCTTTACACCAAATTTCTTAAAAAATGTATTCCATTTGTCAACCGTAGAAACAAAAATTCTGATAGCATCCAAGTTATCATCTGCCCTTGAAAGATTTAAATACAAATCATTGATGAGTGAATTAAAAATATCCTCGAAGTCTTTATCTAATAACTTTAAAGTAATAGCTAATTCATTCTGGGATACTTTTCTTATTTCAAAATCAGCACCCTCCCATTTTGGTAAATCACTTTTATAAATTGATTCTTTATCTTCAATTATCAGAATTAAAATTTTATTTTCATCTATAGTATCCATACCAAGATATAAACCAACACCATCAAGCAATGATCGTTTCATCAAACCGCGACCTGAAGAAGCTTCCACATCCTTAATAATATTTGACCAAAGATTTTTGATTTTATCCATATCTAAAATTCCAGTTCTAATTGCCTTAAAGTCTCGCTATCCACAATATATTCTTCTTCAGAATCAATAGCCTTTCCTGAAAAACTAATTGCAGGGGCAATAATTGGAAAATCATAATCTAACCCATAAGAATTAACCACAGAATTTGATGCAGACTTTGTATTATTAGATGATAGTGTAGATCCATATATTGGGTAAATCAAAAGTAAACCATTTGTGCTCTTTCTCTCATCTCTTGCAAGCCTACCATACATTTTTCTTTTTTGTTCTTTTTCAATATTTTTAATTTGACCCTTTGTAAAATCCAACCATTCGTGGCCCGGGCTTACATATGATTTTGAAAAATTGATAATATTGTTATCTAAATCACCACTCCTGCGTGTTAGTCTTAATGCCCCAAGCCCATCTATATTCATTTCCGGTTGACTATCTAAATTTAAATTCTTATTTATCTTCTTATTTATCTTAGAATCAGTGTTCTGCTTACTATTTAAAATTGCAACAGTCCAAGTTACAAGGTGGTTTTCTTGAACTTTCTTATTGATATAATCAGTAAGAACTTTAGGCTTCCATAATCCGGAACTAGGCAATCTGTACTGTTCTATAAATTTTATGATAAGTTCGGGCGTTACTCCTTTACAGATATAGGCTGTTTTATTTTCGTTTTCTTCAAATCTGCTATTATCTATTAAGTCCTTAAATGCATTGAAATTTTCAAAGCTGTTTTCTTTCTCTATGTATACATTATGGATCTGTAATAATTTTGCACTAAGATTAAGCCGCACTCTGTAGCCCCAACGGCTTTTCCCATATCCGGTAACCATTAGAACCCCGGGGTGGGATCTAATTTTCAGACCCCAATCTTTTGGCTTTTTTCGTCTCTCATGCATATAATCAAACTCTTGCCTTAATTCAATTGTTGCGAGAGCAATATGGCGATAAGCATTTACAATATTTGTAGTTGTATAGAGTCTGCATAAATCCAGATAGTCATTTCTATAACCAAACCACCGTCCCATCTGCATGAGTGTATCATACATATTCGAAGCCCTCAGAAAATAACTGGTCACTAGGCCTTCAAGAGTCAACCCTCTTGATAATTTATTTCCTCCGACAATAATGAAATTCTTATAAATCTTTTGTTTTTCAAATTCACCATATTCAAGACCATCTTTAGAATCTCCGTTTACCATCATTACACATAAACGCTCAACTGCTTCAGCTATAAAAGGTTTAATCTCATTCCATGTATGAACTTTACCCAGTTTTTGTATGGACATTGATTTACTTACGTCAACAAAATTACTATTCCATAAATTCTCTAGTTCTTTCCAATAGTAATCATCACTCCCAGCATTAATAATTCTATTATATATCTTCTCTCTGTACTCTTCTAAATGAGTTTTTAATTGTACGTGCACATTTACGTAAAAAGATACATGAACAAGAAAAGAATTGTGCACTTCAGTCTGTCCGCGATATAGTCTTGCAGAACATGCTAGAATAAATGATAATAACGCCTCTCTCAGTGTAGGGGACAATGAGGAAGGTATTTCAACCTCTTTTTTCTTTTCCTTAAAATCTGGTAATAATGTATCTGTGTCATAAACAAAATTAATGAGTGGTAAACCTTTCTTCTCCTTAATGTTAAGCTCTTTATCACCCATCATTCCAAAAACTGTATCCGGTCCAATATGATTTGTGGGTGTGGGGAGATTAATTATAAAATCCTGTGGAAATAAATCTTTACCATATTTTATATGGTCAGTTTTTCTGTTTATTAATATGTTTGCATAGGGTGTTGCCGTATATCCAACGTAAGCACTTCTACTAAATTTGTTTAATAATACTCTAATGCCAATATTGATTGTAGTTGCATCATACTCATCTGCATCGCCATCAAATGCCTTTGTATTTATAGATGCATTATCACATTCATCGTCAATGATAAGTAAAGATGTATTCATAATCTGTGTATACTCATCATGAATATTTCTTTCAACCCAATAATTTACATTATCAATTACAGATTTATTTTTTTTAACAATTAAAATAATTGGATCTGAACAATCTACAGGGGTTCCTGCAGAACGTGATACCTCCTTGCTAAAATCTTCATCGGTTGTAGTATGATATATTACTACACCACCCTTTCTGGGTCTCAGTTTACCAACTCCAATCCTGTAACTTAATTTTTTCGAACCGGGATTTACTCTGGATGTATCAAAACCAATAAATGCTTCATCCAGTCGTTGTTGGGTCTGTGATCTCAGATCATTAAACATCCCGGCAAATACAATTATTACCCCATAACCCGCATCAGCAGCCTTACAAATCAAACCTGAATAATTTGATGTTTTACCTGATTGTACTTCACCAACTACCATACCCCGTCTATCCCAATTCGCATCACGTGTAGGATCATCCATTGATGCTAAAATCAAATTTGTGTGTTTATCAATACCTCTGATTATGTTACCGGAAAAACCTTCTTTTCTAAGATATTTTTTGTAGTCTTCCCAGAAATTTGCTTCTATTTCACGATGATAGCCTTTGCCCGTAGTTTCATTCCACCACCTTTCGTGTTCCTGATCACCTAGGAGAATAATTGCTTCTTCCTCATAAAAAGACGAATATTCCTGTGAAATAATATCTTTCAATTGATGGGTTTCAACCCCATCAAATAATGGAGTTCCTATAAGTGCATTGATTGCGGTATTTATAATTTCATCATTGGCAATACTTAAATTATTTTTCACCAAAAGACCATCTATGTATGATCTCAAAATTTCCAATTGAGCATTCATATTATTTTAACCCCTCTGATAGCTTCTATTTCATTTTTATAGATATTAAATGGTTCTGTGCTAGTCAATTTGCTGAAAGCTTCATCTTCTGATAATTCAAGATCATCCATGAATTTCTTTAAATAAAAATCATACCATTCTAAAATTGGGAGTTTTTCATTTTCTAAACTTCTTTTTGGATTCAGATGAGCATCTGGTTTTTCTCGATCTGAAACAACTATTGTTTCAACAGGCAGAAACTTTTCAATCAGATCAATTAAATCATATACAAGTTTTTTATCAGTCTTTTCAATTAGTGTTTCTATAACAGGGTGTTTTTTATCAATTTTATATTCAATCCTGTCTCTTCTTTTAATTATTTTCCAAATTAATTCTTTTACTTGAGGATTCCCTCTTTTGTCTAATTTCCCCCTAAACCTGTATGCCTTGCATGCTTCGTCTCTTGTCAGCTTTGCTATTCTTTTCAGTTCATTTCGCAAGGCATCTGGTGGAAAAACTGTCGCTTTCTTAATACCAATTTTCCAATCATTATCCATAGAATTAGAAATATCAATCCTAATTCTGGCTAGCTTATAATGATCTTCCTGTTTATAAAACTTTAGCCAACCCCCAGGGGATAATAATCTTTTATTTCTATATATGTAAAATCCCTGATGTTTATTCCAACCAGATGGTCCGGCGGCATCCTTCCTTTGTTCTTCATTTTTAAACTTGGAATGGTGCGGTAACACATAAGGTGATATTTCTATCATCTCTCCTTTGTATGGAATTTTTTCGATCGAAAGTTTTCGCGTACTTCTATTAGAAGTCATAAAAGGATCCCAAGCTTTTATCATGTATTTTTTATCATGTATTTTTGATGGATCGCATAAATAAATCTCCAGTGCTCTTGGGCCAGTTAAATAATTATGGAAAATCATCCCCAGATATTTTTTTAACTCTTCAATTTTCTGATAAAAGAAATCTTCTTGCCTTAAATTTTCTTCATCTTCAGATTCAATAAGACGATCTAGATTTTGCCAGAGTACTGTTGTTCCCTGATCTAGAGAACTTAAAATATTATTTAATAACTTATGCGAACTTTTATCAGTATCATTAAGTAGTAGCCAATCTTTTTTCTTTACTACAAAATCTAAATCCCATTTTCTTAAATTTTCTTCTGATGAACCTTGAATTTTTGATTTGACAGTTAATTTCCTAGACTGTGAAAATGATGCAGTTTTAAGCCCTAATCCAAATCTCCCTAAATCATCACTTCTTCTTTCTTCTGTTGGGCTAATGGAACCTAACCGCATTGCTTCAAATAATATATCTTTATCCATTCCGTGACCATTATCAGTAATGCTTATATAAGTGTCACTGTCCTTCCACTCGTATATTATCCATATTTTATCTGCACTGGCAGAAATAGAATTATCAATAATATCTGAAATTGCAATTCCAAGATCGTATCCAAGTGATCGTATTGATTCAACCATTGCTTCTGCATTGGGAGGACATTTATCATAATTTTTCATATAGCTAAATAATAATATATTAATAGTTTAAAATATTTAATACTACTTCTGCAATTTGGTTAGCTAAATATGGTGGTACAGCATTACCGACTTGGTGGTATTGTGCTGTTCTTGGACCACAAAATAAATAGTTATCGGGGAACGTCTGTATTCGTGCGGCTTCTCTAACTGTTAAACTTCTACATTGTTTTGGGTCGTAATGGATAAAATAATGGCCGTCTTTTGATATATGGCTTGTAACCGTTGTCGCCGGTTCGTTCGGTAACTGTACTCTAAACCGATCTACAAATTTTCCAGTTTTTGCACTTTCATGGTTAGGGACTAAAGTCTCTGAATAAGCCTCGTAATCGTGAAGTCGAGGAAATTTTTTGTATTTATCGGAGTATAGACTCGCAAATAAATATCGTTTGAGATCCTGTATTAAATGACTTCTAGCTTCATGATTGCATGCGCCTAATAGTTTTGGATCACAATACCAATCTTGATTGGCAATATTCTTTTTAGGTCTTGTATATTTTACAAATTCTGCTCCTTTACCATTGCTGGGTGTTGTAATATTTTTTTGATATTCTTTTTTATCAAGACCGTTCCATGAAATAATTTCATTTCTATAGGAATTAACTAATTCACTCCATTCATCCTCTCCATCTTCAACTTTTTCATAAATCCTTTTCTTTTTTCCATTGATTATTTCATTTCTAATAAATTTTCTATGAAGCCCGCTCCGTATTTTTGGTAGATCATTTATTACATTCTTTAACTTTATTGTTACTTTTGAAGTTGGTATAATCCTTGGGCTTTGTTCAATATCTTCTCTAATACCAAGCAATATTACTCTATGTCGTTTTTGTGGGATCCCAAAATTTTCAGATTTTATCGTAAAACTTTTAGCATCATTATAAATAGGAAATCCATTTCCTTTAAATTCATCGGGTTCATTTACAAATGAGTATATTTTATATTTCTTTGATTTCGAATTCTTGAAAATTGAAGCAGGGTTAGATAAATCACGTCTAATTAAATCAAAAACGTTTTCGCCCTTTACTTTAGCAGACAATAGCCCTTTTACATTTTCCATTACAAAAATTGATGGTTGATGTTCTGCTATAATTCTTAGGTATTCTTTATATAAAAACACCCTGTTGTCATTTTCATTAATCCCTCCAACCCTTGATCTTCCAACTAACGAGAAAGCTTGACATGGAGGCCCACCCAATAAAACCCATTTTTTTTCTCCGTTGAGTGATCTCGTAATTCTTAAATCTACATCCTTAGAAGAATGGTTATCCGAGCCAAGTTCAGCATGCCAAGCTTCATCTTTTGCAAGTTGATATTCTTTAGGATAATTAAGTAACAAAACTTCTTTAAGATTTTTTCTTTTTTTCGGATCTAACTCTTGAAGAAAATCATAGTATTCTTTAGGTGCTTGACCTTTTTTAAATTTTCTGAAAAAACTTCTTAACTCCAAAGTCTCATGTGCATATTTATCTTTTTCAATGGATAGCTTAATATTGAATATTTTTCTCCTATTATATGAGATAGATGAGAAACCCTCACCTAACCCGCCAGGACCAGCAAATATATCAATTACAGGTATAGTGTTTAATTCAGGCATTTTTTGTTCGTAAAAATAGTAATATACTGTGAACTACCTAACGGTTGAATAGTTTTTATTAAAATAATTTCTAGGTCATTAAATGTTTTTTTCAACTTAAATCACTTATAAAGCGTTTCATAATCCATTCCAAAACTAATAAGTGTTAGTGTTTTTGGCACTTGAAAAAATAAATTTGCGTGGCATGAAATGACAGGCAATTCTAAAGGTTTATAAAATAGAAGAGCCCCGTCG
>Ga0209361_1002280_pt1 | contig 10498 bp, 6 predicted proteins | sample SaaInlV_200m_DNA_3_FD_184657 | JGI IMG/M metagenome (GOLD analysis project Ga0209361, IMG submission 184657) | Marine microbial communities from expanding oxygen minimum zones in the Saanich Inlet - SI037_S4LV_200m_DNA (SPAdes) (version 2) | ecosystem: Environmental > Aquatic > Marine >... | reverse complement strand
AAAATCCCAAAAGAAAATCCTCGGGGTCCTAGGGGTGAAGCCCCTAGCCCGCCCCATTTCTCTCTGTGTTCTCTGTGGCTCTGTGGTAAAAAATCCTATTTCTAGTTCTAAGATTTATAGTGGATATCTTTTAGCAAAGGACAAAGTTGTATGCAAAAATTCGATATAAGAAAATGGGAAGGCTTCAAAAAAGCATCCAGCAACGACATCACAATAGATTTTATCGACGACATAGTCATTGATTCACGTAGAGTCGCAACGACTAATACCATGTTCGTAGCACTAGAAGGAGAAACATACGATGGACATGATTTCGTCACCGATGCCGCACAAGCAGGAGCGCAATGCGCGATAGTAAGACAAGGATACACCACGCCAAAATCTTCGCCGCCAATAACGCTCTTTCATGTAGAAGATACCCTTAAAGCCTTCCAGGATATCGCCGCAGCATATAGAAAAAATCTGCCTACGCAATTTATAGCGATAACAGGGTCGCAAGGAAAAACCCTCGTCAAAGACCTCCTTACAGCACTACTCGCCACAACGAAAAATGTCGCCGCCTCGCCAGAAAGCTTCAATAGCCAGATAGGTGTTCCCCTAAGTATACTACGCGTGACAAGAGATCACGCCGTCGCTATAATAGAGGCAGGGATATCACAGCCAGGAGAAATGGACTCCCTCGCAACAATGATAGCGCCAACATGCGGAATAATAACGATAATAGGTGATGAACATATAGCCTCCCTAGGAACAAAAAAAACGATAGCAGAAGAGAAGATGAAACTCTTCGACAATATATCACAAGACGGATGGGTCCTTGCACCAGACGATGATAACATCACCGAAAATCATAGACAGCAGCGGCACCATTGGAACGTTGCCGACGGAAACCTTCCTCATGCAATAATGCTTACAAAAAAACACGAGCCTGTGATGAAATACCAGATGGTCTTCCCAGACGGAACATCGTTCCGAGGGTGCGTCACAGGGCATTATAAGTTTTTCCTCGATATAGTAAATATAGCCAGTAAAGCAGCGTGGCTCCTCGGCGTTCCAACAAAGAAAATATGCAAAGTCCTAAAAAAATACTCCCCAGAAGTTATGCAGGCAGAAATATGGAAAACATCCTCAGGAACTACTGTCATCAATGAACCGTATGGCTCCGACGTGCTTTCAATGCAACTGGCATTGACATATTTTGATGACACACCAGCAGGAGGAAAAAAGATCTTCGTCTTCGGAGGTATGAGACAAAACGATAACAACACAATAGTAGAAGGTAAATTACTGGGAAAAGCTATTGCCGATGCGAACGTTGACAGGCTCTTCGTCGTTGGCGATAAAGACTTCACACTATTAATCGAAAATGTAAAAAAATGCTCTCCAAAGACTGCTGTAGAAGCTTTTGCGACACAGGGAGATGCCTTTAACGCCTTGGAAGGTCTTACAAAACAAAATGATATAGTAGTAATAAAAGGACACAAAAAAATCGATGTCGTCGACGTAAGAAAAAACATCGCAAAAATGTTCGCTGATAATACTCTGAAAGTAGATCTAGGAAATATAAAAGATAATATCGAAAATATCAGAAGTGGGCTACCTAAAGATATGCGGATTATGATGATGGTTAAAGCTATGGGATATGGCACCGAGAATACCATCTTAACACGATTCCTGCAGAAAAATAATATCGATATCGTAGGAGTAGCATTCGCCGATGAAGGGATAATGCTAAGAAAAGGTGGCGTCACAGCAAATGTTTTCGTGATAAATGTCGCACAATATGATGTCAGTAAAATAATAGAATGGGAATTCGAAAGCGGTATCAGCGATATCGAAACAATACACGCTCTTAATAGCGCCGCTAAGAAAAAAAATAAAACAATGAAAGTTCATCTTAACATCGATACCGGCATGAGCAGGTTCGGATGTAGAGCAGAAGATGCTATAACACTCGCAGAAGCTATCGACGACGCAGAAAACCTTAAATTGGAAGGGTTGATGACACACTACGCTTTTGCCGACGACACTTCCAGAGACGAAGAAACAATCCATCAAACAAAAGCCTTTAAAAAAATAATAAAGAAGTGCTCAGATAAAGGAATAACTCCAGCATGGATTCATTCAGCAAACTCCAGCGCAGCGATACGATTCGATACGACACATACCAATATGGTGCGTATAGGACTCGCCGCATATGGAATGTATCCTTCAGAGGCATGTAAGGACAAGATAACGCTTAAATTATCATTGTCACTGACATCGAAAATAGCACGGATACAGACATGCTACAAAGGTGAAACAGTAAGCTATGGAGGTAGCTATACAGTACAACACAAGGAAGAAAGAATAGCAGTAATACCGCTAGGGTATTTCGACGGTATACATCGACGATATAGCGGTAAAGGCTATGCCCTCGTGCGCGGACAGAAAGCCCCTTTCGTCGGAGCAATATGTATGGATTTTATGATGCTAGATGTCACTAATATCGATAACGTAACAGTCGGCGATAGCGTGTTAATCTTCGGCGAAGATGAATATGGAAATACATTCCCAGTAGAAGACCTCGCATATTCGGGAGGTTCTATACCATACGAGCTCATAACATGCCTAGGACCACGAATACAACGCGTCTTCACATACTCAAGATAGCTAATAACTCATTGATCCGAACTCCGAATGCCGATTTTTCACCACAGAGCCACAGAGCGCACAGAGAGCGTCCACCGCGCAGAGCGCGCGCAGCGGACGCACAGCTGTCGCCATTGTCGAGGATTGTACTTTTTTTCTTTGTTTTTATTATAGCAAGCGTAAAGATATAATCTTACTTTTGCGACAACGGCGAGAGGGGACACTGCCGTGTCCGGGTTTATTCATTGTTCAATGTTCAACGAAAAAGGGGGTCTGGGGGAAATCCCCCAGCCATATTCTTTTTTTCTTTCTCTGTGTCCTCTGTGGCTCTGTGGTGAAAAATCCTACTCCGAACTCCGAATTCCGAACTTTTTCGCTAGCAAAACGACGCTATAGAATGATTCGCTAATAACATCATGAGCTTTTGTCCCGAAAAGCATCGCTAGCGTTACTAACGAAAGCGCACCTCCGCCGACAATGACGTCTGAAAGCCAATGCGCTCCGCTGAAAAGCCTAGGAAGGGCGAGAAAAACCGCTAACATCGTAGCAGGGACGCCATAACGCCAGCGTCCAATAAACCATACTATTCCCAGCCACGAAAATAATACAGCGGCATTGTCTCCAGGGAAGCTGTTCGCCGAAAAGTCTCTGATACGATGCCCAGGGAATAATTCTGTAAGGCGTATTGCCCCAGAAAGTACCGCCGTAGGACTCTGACGATGATACTCTAGACCCCACTGTATTAAAAGCTTTCCAATGACGGTAGCAAGCCCTACGAATATTGTGAGCGCTAAAAGCTGTGACATGCGATACAAAAAATCACGCCGTTTTCCAAAAAAAAGATAGTACAAATAAAAAAGATTCATCGATATGGCAATAAAAAATTTGGCGGTATGCGTGTTTAGCAGAAACCACATCTTATTCCACCACGATATATCCCCAGAAAGACTGCCGTTTAAATACTCGAAAACAGCAATGTCAATCCCATCCCAAATTTCGCGCGTGGCAGGAAGCAGCCAGCTGCCAATAAGGAAAATTGCTGCCGATAGTAAAATAAAAAATATATAACGATGCTTCATATAAATATACCTTATATTAAAAAGAACATATCATGATATTCTTAGAGAGAATTTAAACTCAAGTATCAACGCATGTTAGCCCACTGCCGCAGCTCAAAAACGGGGGCTGGGGGTTTATAGCGTATAGTAAAATCATTGATCATTGATCATTGATCATTGAAAAATGCGCCCTCCGTGGTAAAATCCTACTCCTTTCCTATCCGCTATTAAAGATTGACATTGTCAATCCCGTATGCTATACGCATTATAAAAACGGAGTAGATAATGAAATCACGAATAATATGGTGCCTTTGTATCTTCACCGCTATCTTTGCTAATAGCTTAGTCATCGCCGCTGACGAAGCTTTTGTCACGACACCACTGACACGCACCGAAAAGGATGTGATGAAAGCCCTCGGCGAACACATCACCTACAACGACGAAGGACAGAATACCGTAGGACGTATCGTCATCGACGATATGAAGGCCGGAATCAACCAGTCGACATGGATATATGTGAGGACAGCACTCGATTACTACAAAGAAGTTAAACCCGCATTCATAATACTAGAACTCAACACCCCAGGAGGAGAGGTCTTCGCTGCACAGAAAATCTCCGACGCCCTTAAAGATTTCGACACACAATACGACATACCAATAGTCGCTTTCGTTAACAACTGGGCGATATCAGCAGGGGCTATGCTAGCATATTCTTGCCGCTTCGTCGTTATAGCAAAAGATGCCGCAATGGGAGCAGCAGAGCCCGTCTTCGCCGGTGGAGAGGGTGGTATGACATCAGCGCCAGAGAAAGTTAACTCCGCGCTACGCGCAGACTTTGCCAATAGAGCAAGATTCTTCGGACGTAACGCACTATTAGCAGAAGCTATGGTTGATAAAGACGCCATCATCGTAATAAGAGACGGTATCATAATAAAACTCGATACCGTAGAACAAATGCGTACAACAGGGAAAAAACGAGACGAAATCATCAGCGCTGAAGGTAAACTCTTAACCCTTGACGCTACAGAGCTTATGGGTTATGGCGTTGCCGATATGATGGTGATGCCACAAAAACGCGAACCAATAACGCCACAAGAAAAAGACGATGGGAAGTGGCACAAAGATAAATCACCAATATTTACACATCCATACTTCTCCAATACACCAGAAAACCTCGTCGTCAACACATACGAAATGGACTGGAAAGGGAAATTCTTCGCCCTACTAGCAAGCCCTATAGTATCTTCACTGCTGTTCCTCGGACTTATGTTAGGATTCTACACGGAATTTAGAACGCCAGGGTTCGGATTCCCAGGGCTCGCAGCAATAACATGCCTATTCTTTATAGCACTCTCAAGCTACTCGCTAGAAGCAACAAACTGGCTGGAAATTATCTTCCTGATAACAGGAGCAGTATTCATCGCTCTGGAGATCTTCGTCATCCCAGGATTCGGGTTCGCAGGGATAATAGGGATATTACTATGTACTGCAGGGCTGTTAAGCCTTATGCTTCCAGGGCTTAGGTCGATAACGTTCGACTTCGACTCGCAAACACTAAACGCCGCAGGACAGGCAGTATTACAAAGATTCGTCTGGCTATGCGGGACCTTCGTGGTAGGATGCGTCGCCATCGCTACCCTCAGCAAATACGTCATGCCGAAGTTCAAAGTACTAAATAGATTAGTACTACAAGGAGAAGAAACACACGAAGAAGGATTCGTAGCAGGGCTGACACCAGAAGAACTGCCACCAGTAGGAGCTATAGGAATAGTAGCAGCAACACTGCGTCCAGCAGGGAAAATAACCGTCGAAGGCGAAATATATGACGCTATGGGACAAGGAGACTTTATAAAAAAAGGAACTTCGGTTATAGTTACGGCAATAGAAGGTAGCAGACTCATCGTACAGGAGAAAAAAGAATGATAATAGGAACAATACTAATACTACTAGCAGGACTATTGCTGATATATTTCGAGTTCTACCTCCCCGGAGGGATAATGGGGCTGACAGGAGGAGTGCTTCTCTTCTCAAATATAATATACGTCGCAACGAAAAGCGATTCGATGATACACCTCTTCGCCATAATAGCAGCGACGATAGCAGGGCTCATCATTATAGTAAAACTAGCCCTCAACCGTATCAAGAAGGCAAAACCAGGCGATAGCATCTACCACGACGATGATCAAGAAGGATACTGCGCCTCAGCATACGACAAAGATATCATAGGAAAAGAAGGCGTGGCAATGTCAAACCTTAGCCCTTCAGGATATGTCGTCATCGAAGATAAAAAAATACAGGCCCTCTCACAGGTGGGCTTCATAAAAAAAGGCGAGGAAATCGTCGCCATAGGGGGACAAGGGTCCCACGTCATAATAAAAAAGAAGGAATCATAATATATGTTAGCACAATTCACTTCGGAAATATATTTCCTGTTAGTAATATTAGCAATAATGTCGCTGATAATTATAGGGATAATAGGAAAATTTATAAGCCTATGGTTCCAGGCATTCGTGTCAGGAACGCCAATAGCACTGTTCAATATAATAGGTATGAGCCTAAGGAAAATACCGCCACGGACTATTGTAAACGCCCGTATAAACTCATACAAAGCAGGACTTAAAGATGTCTCAGTAGCAGACCTCGAAACACACTACCTCGCAGGTGGACGTGTCCTCGACGTCGTACGCGCTATGATCGCCGCCGATAAAGCTAATATCGCCCTCACATGGCGACAAGCAACAGCTATCGACCTCGCAGGACGTGATATCCTCGACGCCGTAAAAACATCAGTAAACCCTAAAGTTATCGACTGCCCAGCAGTATTAGGCGAGACAATATCAGCAGTAGCAAAAGATGGCGTACAGCTTCTATGCCGTGCAAGAGTCACCGTCCGTACAAACCTAGCACAACTCGTCGGTGGTGCTACTGAGGAGACGATAATAGCACGTGTCGGTGAAGGTATCGTTAGTGCAATAGGGACCTCAGACACACACCTCGATGTGCTAGAGTCACCACAACGTATCTCAGAACTCGTCCTAAGTAAAGGTCTCGACGCACAGACAGCCTTCGAAATTCTCTCTATCGATATCGCAGATATCAATATCGGAGAGAATATCGGAGCACGACTTCGTGCCGATAGAGCAGAGTCTGACAAAAGAATAGCACAGGCAAAAGCCGAAGAACGCCGCGCTATGGCAGTAGCAGTAGAACAGGAAAATCAAGCCGAAGTACAGGCTATGAGAGCAAAAGTCGTTGAAGCCGAAGCTGAAGTTCCCGCCGCTATGGCCGAATCTTTTAGAAAAGGACACCTCGGTATCATGGACTATATGAACATAAAAAACGTTCAGGCTGACACCGATATGCGTTCGTCAATATCACGTCCTAACGACGACAAAAAAATAAGAAATAACCCATAGAGCGCCATGTCAGACTATTTAGGGATACTCTTCGCAATAATGATCTTCGTCGTAGCATCAGTGCTACGACGTAAGACCCAACCACAACAACGCGAAGAAAAAACAGAAAAACCTGACGTCGAAACACAATGGGAAGAATGGCTGAAAAAACTCGCCAACGAAGAACAACAAAATAATAAGGCGGTGCAAAACAATGTACCGCCACAACTTCCGCACAATAGAAAACAAAGCATGTACAAAACCTCAGCACACGACTCACACCGCACTGTCAGCGATAAATACTCACTGCAATCCAAGATAGAAAAACGACATAAAAAAACCGCCGTAGAAGATCGACATATCACAACATATATAGAATCAGGAAGCGACGCTATACAAAAAGGGATCCTCGAAAAAGACGAACACGGCACAGAAGCATACCATATCAAAGAAATATCAGAAGACTCACAGGCGAAAATCTTCGTCGAAAACCTCACAACAAAACAAAACCTCGTCATAGCATCCACCATCTTCGGCAGTCCGCGAGCGCTACAACCGAGAAAATAGGACTTTCTACTACAAAGGAAACAGGGCCTTTTACCACAGAGCACACAGAGGACACAGAGAAGGGCATTTAGCCGGGGGAATTCCCCCAGACCCCCTTTTTGAGTGTGCAATGCAAGATACAGAATTTAAAGCTTTTGTCGATCATTGTTTTCGCGTTCTACATGAATAAATATGGACTATGGTATGTAAAGCCATTGTAAAGCTAATTTCTTTTTTTGCTCACTCGATAGTTTAATACGAGTCATCAAAAAGCGTTTTCCCGGACGCGGCAGTGCCCCTAGCCGCCGCTGTCGAGAGAAGAGAGTATGGCGTTTACTAGGTTTAATTGAATATAAGAAAAGTACTTGATTGCCTCGACAATGGCTAGAGAGCGCCTTGCTGCGATTCCCGCGCAGCAAGCGATCAAAGAGAAAAAAACTCTGTGTTCTCTGTGCGCTCTGTGGTAAAAAATTCTTCGAAGACTGTGGCGAAAATGGCCAAAGTCGAGCATTCAGCATTAACTTTATACGCTCTACGCTCTAAAAATAACACTTGGTGCAATTGGTGCAATTACATTATGTATTACAACTCACAGTTCACAGAATGTCCTATTTGGGTCTTCTCCGAACTCCGAACTGTTTACTGATAATTACTCAATGTTCAATGAATAAGCCCGGACACGGCAGTGCTCTCTCTCGAAGTTGTCGTAATAACATGATTGTATTTTCACGAGTGCTATAGTAAAAACAAAGAAAAGAAGTACAATCAACGACAATGGCGATAGCTGTGCGTCTGCTGCGCGCTCTGCGCAGGGGCGCTCTCTGTGTAACTCTGTGTCTCTCCGCTCCCTCTGTGGTAAAAATTCCTGCTTTCCTTCTATCCGCTCTACGCTCTACGCTATAAAGACTCCGAACTACGAACTGATAACTGATAACTGATCACTGATCACTGATCACTGGTCACTGATCAATGCTGCTTTCCGGCTGCAAAATAAAAAATTCAAAAAAAGATAAAAAAATATTGATTATAATAGGGGTCGATGTGTCATAGTACGAAAGTGAATAGCAATAGATGTATCAAAGGTTTCTATTGACATTGTCGAGGCGGTATGTAAGCCGCTGAAAACGAAAACTATACGGAAACCCGAGAGCAGAAAAAACGACCTTTTTATGAAAAAAACATATGTATTTTACAGTATAATCTTAGGAACGTGAGGGAAAGCGATGCGCACAAAAACTATAATACTAACTTCTTTGATATCTTTTTTATTCTGCATGAATGGCTACGCCATGGATGCCGAATCAACACAAACAGGATCTACTAAAAGTAATTTCTTTAGTAAACTCCTCTCTCGTGGCGATGACCTCCCCGAGAAGGATGTCGCTATAGAAGACGACTACAACGCGAAATTCGTCATTGAGGGAAACACTGTCATCGACAGTAAAGACCTCTATGAAATAACAGAAGACTACCACGGAAGAGTCCTCGACAGTAAAGAACTCGAAGCCGCCGCAAACCTTATAACACAAGAATATTGGAATCGTGGATATATAACATCGCTAGCACATACACCTTGGCAGAATAGAGACGATGGCAAAGCTCGTATCGCCATAGTCGAAGGACGCCTCGGTGATGTCACAATAAAACACGTAAACGATAACGAAAGATTCGCAAAATTCAATCGCTTCAACGATAAATTCATAAATAGATACCTGACGAAATCAGCGAAAGAGTCAGCATTCAATAACAAAAACTTCGAACGTGGACTACTCCTACTCAACGAATACCCAACACTAGATGTTACAGCAGCACTGAGCAAAGGTAAAGAGCCAGGGACTTCAGACGTCGTCATCACAGCCAAAGAAAAGAAGCTTCCCCTCAAAGCTTCGGTCTTTGTCAACAACCACGGATCACGATATACTGGACATATACGCACAGGAGCAAGCCTCGATATAATAAACCCAACGACATTAGGCGATACATTCTCAATGATGGGAACTCTTGCACCAGAAGAAAATTCTAATACTATGCACTTCTACAAGTTCTCATATAATATCCCCGTAGGACCATGGGGGACGAAATTGTTCCTAGGATACTCAAGGATGAAATATGAGATCGATAAAGAATTCAACAGCCTCGGTACCGAAAGTAGCGGAAGAACACGTAGCATAGGAATTACTCACCCCTTCATAAAAAGCAGAGACAAAAATCTTTCGATGAACCTCGGCTTAAGAAAGAAAAATTATACCAACTATATGTTCGAAAGAGTATATCGCACATCAAAAGATGTATACTCCGCACTCGATATCGGCGTAACAGGCGATATGGTAAAGCCAGGACAACATGCCTTCGTAGCACTTAATACCTCGACAGGACTAGGATCAGCGTTCGGTGGACTGACAACACCAGAATATAGCGAATCAAGTAGACCGGGAAAGGCAACAGGATCGTGGACGAAAGTTAACCTCGACGTAACATATATCAAGACACTACTAAAAAAAGGACGCCTAATAGCAAGGGGCTCAGGACAGTTCGCAACAAGTAGCGTCGTCATCGGAGAACAATTCTCAATAGGCGGACCAGAAAGTGTAAGAGGCTACGGAGCAGGAGAATTCCTCGGTGATCACGGATATTTCGTTTCGGCAGAAGTAAGAACACCATTCTGGTATAAAGAAATAGGATACAAAGAGAAGAAACTCAAAGCAGATAACTACATCAACTGGGCATTCTTCATCGATCACGCACAAACATTCTACGAAAAAGAACTCTCCGGAGACAGAGATGTACCACTGACAAGTGTAGGACTCGGACTAAGAGCCAATGCACTGAATAACAAGTTTTCATTCAAACTTGACCTAGCATTGCCAA
>Ga0209361_1002278_pt1 | contig 10502 bp, 11 predicted proteins | sample SaaInlV_200m_DNA_3_FD_184657 | JGI IMG/M metagenome (GOLD analysis project Ga0209361, IMG submission 184657) | Marine microbial communities from expanding oxygen minimum zones in the Saanich Inlet - SI037_S4LV_200m_DNA (SPAdes) (version 2) | ecosystem: Environmental > Aquatic > Marine >... | reverse complement strand
CTCTCTCTTCACCTGCTTGGGGTAATCCTTGCTTCCTTTTCGTCTTGTCATAACAAAAACCTCCTGTTCATTATTTTCTCACAGGAGGCTCTTTTTATTTTGTGTCTTGTTTTAGGGGGGCAGTTCACTAAAAAGGCTCTTTTTCTTTTGCGGGGATGGTAAAATCTTCAACAAATCCTTTTCTTGGTAAAAAACTATGCTCCTAACAATTGATATTGGCAATACCAACCTGACCCTCGGCCTCTACGAAGGCGAAACTCTCAAATCCCATTGGCGTCTGGCAACCGACCATAAGCGGATGCCAGACGAATATGGGCTTCAGCTTTTGGGCGTGCTTCATCAAGCGGGTTGCGATGAAGAGTGTTTAACGGGAATTTGTCTTGCATCTGTTGTGCCACATTTAACGCGACATGTTGAGCAAGCCTGTGAGCAATATTTACATATTAAGCCCCTCGTTGTGGATGTAGGGGTTAAGACAGGCATTCGTATTTTATATAAAGACCCACGTGCAGTTGGCGCAGACCGTGTTGCAGATGCGGTGGCTGTTCATAAACTTTATGGTGGTCCTGCCTGCGTGATCGATTTTGGGACAGCGACCACTTTCAACGCAATCAATGCTAAAGGGGAATACATCGGTGGCGCAATTACGGCAGGAGTAAATCTCGCGGCTGGGGCACTCTTTGAACATGCGGCAAAACTCCCGCCGGTAGATTTGGCACGTCCGCCTTCAGTGATCGGGCAGAATACTGTTCACGCGATGCAGTCTGGTTTGCTTTTTGGCTACGTTAGCATGGTGGAGGGGATGGTATCCCGTTTTCGGGTAGAGTTGGGGGATGAGATGAAAGTGATTGCAACTGGGGGCTTGGCAAAAAGTATTGCGAAAGAGACTGATTCTATTGATATTATCTCGCAATGGCTTACATTAGACGGTTTAAGAATTATTTGGGAAATGAATCAGGTCTAATGAGAAATATTTTAAAGAAAAATTTTGTAGTAGTGACTTCAGTTGCTCAAAGAAGGGCTATAGCCCTTGCTACAAGGTGTTTTCTTTTTGTCGTTTTTACTTTGATGAGCTGCTCTGCACCACAAGCTGCCCTCACGCCTATTGCCACAGAAACGCCTCAGCCGCCGACCAAAACATCCACGCCAAGTTTAACGGCGACCAAGTTTCTTACCGAGACTCCTGCGTCCACGCCCACGCAAGTTGGGGTCAAGCGCGGACCCGGTATCGTCCGCTGTACGATCCTTCTTTATCATCATGTGGGGATCTCTCCGATTGAGAGCCAGTATTATATCCATCCTGAAAATTTTTCTTTACAGATGAAAGCATTGGACGAGTGGGGGTTTACGCCAATCCCGCTTTCGCTTTTGGTAAAAGCGATCAATGAGGGGGCGATTTTGCCAGAGAAGCCGGTGGTGATTTCTTTTGATGACGGGCGCATGGATATTTATGAGAATGCTTTTCCGATTATGCAGAAATATGATTTTACGGGCATTTTTTATGTCTTGAGCGGCGGGCTGGGAGATAAAGGCTTGGTGGATGTGGCCGAGTTGCAGGAGATGGCGGCGGCAGGCTGGGAGATTGGGAGCCATAGCAACAGCCACGCAGATTTGTCGAAGATCGGGGCAGATGCTTCGTATCGTGAGGTGGTGCGTTCGCGTGAGATTCTGGAGGAGGAGTTGGGTTTTCCTGTGACTTCTTTTGCCTATCCATTCGGGACGATTACAGAGATAGCCGGGAAGCAAATCCATATTGCAGGTTATGAATCAGCGGCAGGGTTGGGGCATACAGATTCACAAGGACCTGGTAATCTTTTTTATTTACAACGCAGACCGATTAGCTGGGATTATGATTTAAAACGCTTCGCAATTGTGTTAGGATGGGAAGGTCCGCTTCTCATTGAAAAAGAGCATGAGTAGTCCGCAGATGACCGGCTACACATAATTAGAAATTACCCAACCCTTTTTAAAGTAAAGTCATAAATATAAAAGGAGAATCTTATGAAAAAAATCTTATCGATCAGCATGGGGTCATCATCTCGAGACCACAGCACAGTACATGAGTTCTTAGGGGAAGAATGCCATATCTCGCGTGTAGGCTTTAACGCCGATATGAATAAGGTCATTGAAGCTTACAAAGAATATGACGGAAAAGTAGATGCCTTTGGTGTGGGTGGGGTTGAGTTTTATCTTGGTGTAGGGGAAAAAAAATATTATTTTCGTGAAGTTAAACATATTCGCGCGGCTATCAAAAAAAGCAAAGCTGGCGATGGTAACGGGATAAAAGGCATTCTTGTTAAACGGGCTTTAAAAGCTCTTGAAACCAAACTCAACGAAGAAGGCAAAACACTGAAAGGCATGAAAGCGCTCAAAACCAATGCCGTTGATCGCTATGTGATGGCAGCCGCCCTTGTCGAAGCAGGTTGCGATCTCACCTTTTGCGACCTCATGTTTTCGCTGGGGCTGCCCATCCCGGTTCATAGTTTGCGCGGTGTTCAAATTATGGCAGCAACACTGCTCCCCATTATCACAAAAATGCCTTTCAAATGGTTTTATCCGCTTGGCTCCGAGCAAGATAATCCGCCTGAACCAAAATGGGAAAAATACTATAACGAAGCCGACATCCTTGCCGGCGATTTTGTCTCCATCCGCGCCCACATGCCCGATGATCTGAGCGGCAAAATCATTCTGACTAATACCACCACCGAGAAAAATGTTGAAGAACTGCGTGAGCGTGGCGTGCATTTGCTCGTTACATCCACACCGCGCCTCGAGGGGCGCACTTTTGGCACCAACGTCATGGAGGCCACCCTCCGCGCGTTAATTGATAAGCCAGATAATGAAATCACAGAAGCTGATTTTATTGATTTGATTGAGCGCATTCCACTAGAGCCAAATATTGAAGTCTTGAATTGAACCAAAGATAAACGAAAATAAACAAAGATTTTATCTCTGTTCATCTCCGTTAAATCGGATGACAAATCTCCAGCGCGATTCTTCCTACTTTCTCGAACTCCAAACTCAAACGGGATGGGGCGCAATGTTGCGCTCCTTCGCGACATGGCTTGACCCAAAACCTGCTTCCCTTATCTTAGACGTGGGATGCGGCCCTGGGCTTCTCCCCGCCATTTTCGCCGAAAACGGATGCCGCGCCCTCGGCATCGACTCATCTTGCGATATGTTCCATGATTCTCTTCATCCTGATCTTGTAGTAGCCGATGCACTTGCTTTTCCCCTTAAACCTTCAACTTTCAACCTCCTAACCGCAAGCAATCTTCTTTTCCTCCTCCCAGATCCACTCTCCGCCCTCAAAGAAATGGTACGCCTCCTCGCCCCAAATGGAGAAATAGCTCTCCTCAACCCCTCCAAAAAAATGAGCGTCTCTGCTGCAAAAGCCCTCGCCGATAAACGCAATCTTGAAGGTCTAGCACATGAAACTCTCCTCAACTACGCTGCCCGCGCCGAGCGTCATCACCGCTGGAACAAAAACGATTTACAGGAACTCTTTGCCTCTGCAAATTTAGAACTGACCAGCACCACAACCAAAATGGGAGAAGGGTTAGTCCGCTTTGCGCGAGGGGTTTATCAAAAAGGGTAAAAGAATTATGCCAAAATTTCTGTTCAGAAAATATTAAACGGAATCAAGAAACCAAATTTGTTGTATAATCTTTTTATGGATACATTAGATATAGACAAAATCATTCAACAATGTAAATCTACTCTGGAAGCTTATTATGGAGAAGAGCTTCAAGGCGTTCTTCTCTATGGGTCAAGTGCGCGCAGAGAGGCCCTTTCATATAGCGATATTGATTTATTGGTTTTGTTATCCCCACCTTTTGATTTTTTTACTGAATTATGGCGTATTGTTGATTTGCTTTATCCTATTCAATTAGAATCATCTCGATTAATTTCTGCAAAACCCGCTTCAATTAAAGATTATGAGACAGGAAGCATTTCACTATATCGCAATGTGCAAGCGGAAGGGGTTGCTATTTAATGTCAGAAAGAGAAAATGAAATTAAAGCCAATCTAGAGAGATCCAAAAACGCTTTGGATGCCGCGATGGATCTATTTGAAGATGAGTATTTTGATTTTGCAGTATCACGTGCATATTACGCCGCTTTTTATGCCGCCAGCGCACTGTTGCTTAATGAGGGTTGGGAAACGAAGAAGCATAGTGGCGTGATTGCGTTATTCCATCAGCATTTTGTGAAAACCAAAAAGTTACCTGTAGAGCAAGGAAAAAACTTGAACTGGCTTTTTGAGTTACGCGGTATCGGCGATTATGGGGGCGTTATTCGTCTCTCATTTGAAGAAGCACAGCGGGCTTTGAAAATTGCAACTTCATTCTTAGATGCAGTTGATGATATTCTCTAGAATCCTTTTTCTAGATCATAAAAACGGACTTACTTGAAGTCCGTTTTTTAATACTCTCTTCAACGAGGCGGGATAAGATTCAGGTAAAATACGAAAACAGATAAATTTCATTCCCTAAAAAGGTGCTCATGCAAAAAAAACTACTTCCTCTTTCCTCTTTTCTCTTTCTTTTTCTTCTCTCTGCATGTTCAACATCCCCAGCTCTTCCGGTGATAACAGAAACACCAATTCCCTCAAAAACATCGTCTCTAATAACGGCAACGCCGATTCTCTCAACAGAAACACCTACAGAGACGCCCATCCCCGTGCCGACAGAAATCCCGCTAGAATATGCTCAATATACCCTATATGCGACTCTCGATTATGCGGGCAAAACTGTCCACGTCGAAGAGAGTATTCTCTACCCAAATAAAAGTGAAGAGACGCTCAATGATCTCCTCCTCGCAGTGGAGCCAAATTTCTGGGCAAGCGGATTTATCCTCCACGAACTCAGCGTAAATGGTGTGGCAACAAATTACACCCTCGAGGGGCAGAGAATGACAATTCCCCTCACAGTACCTTTAACCCCAAATCAGAATATAGAAATAAAAATGCATTATACCCTTAATTTACCTTTTGCTGAGCAAGGTGACCCCAGCGTGACGCGTGCCAGAATTTATGGATACACTAATCGGCAGGTTAATCTCACTAATTGGTATCCCTTCGTTGTACCGCGCAAAAACGGATTATGGCAACTCCCCGAGCCGTGGCATTTTGGCGAACATCTTCTTTATGATGCCGCCGATTATGAAGTCAACTTCAAGGCAACTGATCCCAATGTGGTAATCGCCGCCAGCGCAAATGCCGAGCCAAACACTGAATGGACGCGCTACACGTTGAAACAAGGACGTGCTTTTGTTCTCTCGGCAAGCCCGGAGTTCCGCATTTATAGCCAGCAAGTTGGCGATGTGACCGTTAACAGTTATTACTATCCGATTTTTGAAATCCCTGCGCAGGAGGTGCTCAATGTGAGTGTGCGCGCTCTGCAACTTTATTCTCAGCTATATGGTGCGTACCCGCATAAATCGCTCACGGCTGTACAAGGCGATTTCAACGATGGGATGGAATATTCAGCCTTTTATTTTCAGTCACACGGATTTTATAATACCTACGATGGCACAGCGCAAAATTATCTCACCTTTGTTTCGGCGCATGAGACCGCGCATCAATGGTTTTTTGAAAGCGTTGCCAACGACCAAGCGAATGAACCTTGGCTGGATGAAATGCTCTGCACCTACAGCGAGCGGATATATTATGAAAATTATCATCCCGAAGCTCTCAATTGGTGGTGGCAGGCACGCATGTTTGACTACTCGCCCAATACTTGGCTAGACCAGCGCGTGAGCGAAAATCCCAGCGAGCGGGCGTATTGGAGTTCAACTTATTTTCACGGCGCACATTTCCTTGAAGAGTTACGCACCCGCATCGGTGATGAAGCTTTCTTCGCTTTTCTGAAAGACTATCGTGCCCAAAATGCTGGCAAAATCACAACAGGAGAAGACTTTTTTAGGGTTTTACGCGAGCATACGGATATTGATTTTTCAGATATTGTGATCAATTATTTTAGGACTGCCCGATGATATTTCTCTCACCACAGAGAGCACAAAATTCACAGAGAAAAGCTTTGTTTTTTCTTTGTGCCCTCTGTGTTTTCTGTGGTGGATTATTTTTAACAGGATGCGTACGTGCAGCACCTCCCACGCCCCAAGCTGTGGAACATTTTCCTTTTATCTTGGTCACGGAGGTAAAAAACGCGACCCCATCCTCGACGCCTTTTTCTCCTTCTACGATAACGGCATCACCCACGCGAACGCAAACGCCTATCCCAACTTCAACAGAGGCTCCTTCGCCTACAAAACCCACGCTCTCTATTGGAGAGAGCAGACCCCAATACTCTCTGATCGCCGAATTGGATTATGATGCTCGTACCCTTAACGTGGAAGAGAGAATTATTTACACAAATAAAACGGGGATTCCCTTAGATTCTCTTATTTTGGTCGTTGAGCAGAATCGCATAAAAAATTGTTTTGTACTGGAGAGCATTAGGCTCAATCGCTTTAAGGTTACGCCAAAGCTCGATGGCGCGCAGATGGAGATTCCGCTGGGGACGAGGTTAGCGGTCAACGAATCTATTACGATAGAAATCGCGTATAAGCTCAATATCCCACCGAAACCACATGAAGATGTTTTTGGCTATTTGAGCGGATACCAGATCAATATCGTGGATTGGTATCCTTTTGTTGCGCCCTACACGCATCTGGATGGCTGGATTTTGCACGAGCCGAGTGGCGTTGGGGAGCATCTGGTTTATGAGGCATCCGATTTTGATGTGCAACTAAAGTTAATTGGAGAGGATGATCTTGTTGTTGCCGCGAGCGCTGAGGGTGTTTCATCAGGTTCAGCAACTACACGCTACCAACTCAAAGAGGCGCGGACATTTGTCTTCTCTGTCAGTTCAATCTTAAATTCACAGACGGAAGCAAGTGGAAAGGCGAGCGTGACGAGTTTCTATTATCCAGATTATGATAAGGCGGGGAAAGGAATCCTGGAGGCTGCATCCCAAGCGATTGATATCTACAGTGATCGTTTTGCGCCCTATCCTTATGAGCATTTGAGCATCGTCCAGACGCATTTGCCCGATGGGATGGAGTACGACGGGCTGATTTTTATGGGGAGCGAGTTTTACGATGAGTATGACGGCACGATGAAGAATAATCTGATTTCGATCGGGGTGCATGAGGTTTCGCATCAGTGGTGGTTTGGCTTGGTGGGTAGCGATCACGCGCTGGAGCCGTGGCTGGACGAGGCGATGGCACTCTACAGCGAGCGAATTTATTATGAGACGGTCTACCCTTTCCCCGTAAATTGGTGGTGGCGTTTTCGGGTGACGTGGTTTTCACCCTCGGGGTGGGTGGATACAACGATTTATAATGGCTATGCTTTTCGCGGTTATACAGATGCGGTCTATTTGCGTGGGGCGCAGTTTTTAGAAGAGTTACGCGTGAGAGTGGGGGAGAAAGCGTTTAATATATTCTTGAAAGATTACGCCAGCACCTACGCGGGTAAAATTGCTACATCGGATGATTTTTTTATGGTTTTAGATAGAAATACCGATGTGGATTATAGTGATATTGTAGATGCGTATTTTTTGGAACGATAATCACAAATTTTCAAAAGACTCTTATGATAAATCTAACCACAGAGGTCACAGAGAGTAATATTTTTTGAGAAAAACAGAATTGTTTTTCTCAGCTTTAAAGAACTTCTCTGTGTTCTTTCTGAACTCTGTGGTGAAAAATCTCTACCCTTATGAAATTTACCCCTCAAGAAATAGAATCTCTTTCTAAAGATTTTGAATCAGCCTCCCCGCAAGAAATTATCGCGTGGGCAGTGGCGCATTTTTGCCCCAATCTGGTTCTCAGCTCCTCTTTTCAGACACAAAGTTTGCCCCTGCTTCATATGGTCTGGCAGGCACATCCCCAAATGCGTATCTTCTTTTTAGATACAGGCTTGCACTTTTGGGATACACTCATCTTTCGTGAAAAACTTCAACAAAAATGGGATTTGAATATCGTAGACTTACGCCCAGAAGAAAAATGGCGCACCGTCCTGCGTCACTTTGGCAGCGACCTCCCTGAAACCGACCCCAATCTCTGCTGCTATATCCGCAAGGTACAGCCGATGCAAAAAGCAATGGAGGGGCTAGATGCGTGGATCACGGGGATTCGACGTGAGCAAACCGAAAATCGCGCCCATGCCCAAATTCTCGAATATAAACGGGATGGATTGCTGCGCATCGCACCGCTCTTAAATTGGACTGGGGAGGAAGTCTTCAACTATATCTCGGCAAATAACTTGCCACGTCACCCCCTGCCCGCCTCACGTTACCCCAGCATCGGATGCAAACCCTGCACCCGCGCCATTCAGGTCGGCGAAAACGAACGCGCCGGGCGTTGGGATGGCAAAGGCAAAACAGAGTGCGGGCTGCACACTGAGATGTTCAATAAAGATAAGCTGACGGATGAATTTTATCTTTAGTTGCGCTGCATCTTGCACCACAGTTACTCTTGTAGATCCAAAGAGATTTCCCCAATCAATATCAACATCAAATCTACAAAAACATCTCCCTGTATTCATCAAAGCTAAGGTCTTGTTCTGTTAAATGAAAATCTTCTAATGAACGTGGTTGATTTTCTTTTTTCTCAAACTTATACTGATCAAGATAGGACTGCATGATTGCTTTCGCTTCCTCGCTCGGTTTCTGATTGAAGCACCTTTCATAGATACGCTCGATACTTCCAACTACGTCAGGAACCAGTTCTGAGAAGAGGATGTCGATACGCTTATTTTCGTCCATGTGATGGGCTTTAGAATACTGAACAATACCGTCTGAATAGAACTTTGTCCTCTCCAAGGCATATTGCCCCCACTCCGCTGACGTTGTTCCTGACGCTCCAGGAATGACAGAAACACAAGTGAAACATAAAAACAATTTTGCCATGCTTGCCAGAATATCGTCTGGCGAACGATGGATGAAAATAAACCTGGCACCTGGAAATTGTTGAATAAGTTGTGGAAGAAAGGCAGAATGTTTAGGATCTTTCATTAACCAGGTTTTATCGTTGTCTGGCTCTAATTTTTGATGGATGCGCATCATCATATCGAGCCAGGCGAAACGGTAGGTTGCCAGTTCAACACTTTCAAGGCTGGATTTTTCTTCTGGATGAAGGTGCATCAGGGTGTCTTGATACGCTATTCCAATGCCAGGATTACATAATCCCAAATCTTCATCTATCTGGTCTGGGCCTTGTAATCCATTGTTGCCAGACATTCAAACCAACCAGGAACAATTCGCTTGAGGGGGTTGATCATAGTCCTCTGCACGTTTTCTGCGCGTTTCTTTCGGCTTGCGCGGTCTGAACGAAAGACGGGAGGCAGCGGCATCATAGAATCGGCAAGGTCAAAGGCGCGCCAATGCGAGGTATCTGTGGCCATAGTACGATGAAGAATGGTAGTCGCAGTACGTGGCATAGACACAATAAAAACCGGGTTGTGTACGACCTCATCATGAGCTTCCATACCTAACTGAAGTAAGCCTACGTGATTAGAGAGAAATACTAATGTGCCCGAGTAAAGAAAAATTTTTGCGTAAGCGTTGAGCGCATCAGATGTACGCATATTTTCCGCATAGTTGGTAAATCGCTCTTTCAGTGCTTTTCGAGCAGATGCGTTACACAAAATGGCGGGGACTTTCCCACTGGCTTCTGCTTCCTCCATCTGCTTGAGAGATTTCTTTATGGCAAATTTGATACGCGTCATCTCCAGAAGCGTGATTAAGAGCGAGGCCCCAAAATTTCCTACTATAATATTAAAAAGGCGGGCAAATAAAGATGGCGCTGGAAGTAAATTAATCTTCCAATCCTTCTTGTTCATTTCAAGATAGGCGCGGTCATATGCTCTCAATTTTAAAAACAGATAATAGAGCAAGAGAGCTAGTGCGGAGACTAGAGTTTCTAACATTTCTTTTTTATCAAGGCCGGTGTTTTATGATTATTTCACATAAATATAAATTCATTTTTATCAAGACTACAAAGACAGCCGGAACAAGTATCGAAGTTTTTCTGTCTCAGATTTGCGATGAAGGAGATATTATAACTCCGATTTTCCCGCGTGAAGCTCATCATACCCCTAGAAATTATAGGGGCTTATTCAATCCATTTGCTGAAATGATTCTTAACCAAGGGAAGGGACTTCCAACGACCGTTGTAGACTCTATAAGAGGAATGAAATTCAGTAAGCATTTATCTGCAAAAAGAATAAAAACCCGCTTACCCGATTCAGTCTGGAACTCATATTATAAATTTTGTGTGGAGAGAAACCCATGGGACAAAACAATATCACATTATTATTCAAGGAAAAAACTAGGCAAACCTTGGCTGACTTTAGATCAATACTTTAGCAATACCTTCGCCAATTATGGCGAAGCAAGCGGCAGTTTGGCAGAGTGAATGGAACTAAATGCAGTTAGATGTCCAAAAATCTGCTCAAATAAAATAGGGTCAGGTTTTTGCGGAAGCATTTTTATT
>Ga0209361_1002261_pt1 | contig 10583 bp, 5 predicted proteins | sample SaaInlV_200m_DNA_3_FD_184657 | JGI IMG/M metagenome (GOLD analysis project Ga0209361, IMG submission 184657) | Marine microbial communities from expanding oxygen minimum zones in the Saanich Inlet - SI037_S4LV_200m_DNA (SPAdes) (version 2) | ecosystem: Environmental > Aquatic > Marine >... | reverse complement strand
CTACAAATCCAGCTCCTTTGAATGTTAATACCTCTTGAATATTCAATCTCCAATCCTTCGGAGCACCCTTGAGCATTGGATTATCCGAAAGTGAAAGATGCGTCTTAGCCATACATATTCCAAGCTTAGAGACTTCCGGATCAGCTTCCATCGCCTTGATCTTTGTCAGAGCGGCAGGAGCATAATCAACTCCATCAGCACCGTAAACCTCTGTCGCAATCATATTTATACGTTCTCTTAATGGGGTCTCCAACTCATAGAGGAACTTGAAGTCGTTCTCTTCGCTACATGCATCGATCACAGCATCAGCCAGTTCAAGGGCTCCTTCTCCACCCTTTTCCCAATGTTTAGAAAGAGCAACACGGGCTCCAGCATCTTCTACCACCTTTCGTACCGCTTTTATCTCATCATCCGTATCTGTATAGAAATTATTTATACAAACTACAGGATTGATACCGGCCTTCTTTACCACATTAATAAGATGAAGCAGATTCGTTTCCGCCCCCTTCACAGCCCATCCAACGTTCTCTTCGTTGTAAACTGGATCCAGAGGATGTCCGGGAATAGGAATCGGAGCACCACCATGGCATTTAAGCGCCCTGATAGTAGCAACCAGAACTGCCGCATTAGGCTTATTCCCTGAGAAACGACATTTCAGATTCCAGAATTTTTCAAATCCTATATCTGCTCCAAAACCGGATTCAGTTACATTATAATCACCCAGCTTCAATCCCAATCTATCTGCAATGATAGAGGATTGTCCAATGGCAATATTAGCAAAAGGTCCGGCATGAACTAATACCGGCTGCCCTTCAATAGTCTGCATCAGGTTCGGATTAATCGCTTCTACCATCCATGCAGTCATCGCTCCATCCACTTCTATATCGGCAGTTGTAACAGGATTGCCGGATTTATTATAGGCCAGCACAATTTTACCCATTCTCTCACGCATATCCTTCAGATCATGTGCAACTGAGAGTATAGCCATAATCTCAGAAGAGACGGCAATAGCAAATCCGGACCGCATCATAAACCCATCCATTTTACCGCCTATACCGATATTAATTTCCCGAAGCGACTGAGCACAAAAATCTATTATCCACTTGAAATTAATATTATTAGAATCAATATCAAGGCGTTTTAGATTCCTTTTAGCTAGCTGTGCGTCGTTGTAGTTATACTCATGCTGTATCCTGGATGTAAGTGCCACCATACCCAGGTTGTGTGCGTTCATTATTGCATTTATGTCTCCTGTCAGTCCCAGAGAGAAAGGAGTCAACGGTATGCATTGAGAGAGTCCACCGCCTGCAGCAGACCCCTTGATATTCATAGTAGGCCCGCCAGATGGCTGACGAATGGCACCAACAACTTTTTTGTCTCTTTTTCCAAGACCCTGTACCAGACCCATAGTTGTAGTAGACTTTCCTTCACCAAGTGGAGTTGGTGTGATTGCAGTCACATCTACATATTTTCCATCCGGCTTATTACCAAGTCGGTTAATAGCCTTGTTAAAATCAATCTTTCCTACATAATGCCCGTGAGGAAGCAGTTCATCCTTCTCAATACCCAACTCCTCCGCCAGCTGATAAACGGTCTTCATTCTAGCCTCAGAATCTTCCGCTATCTCCCAATCCGCATGTTTAGTGGGATCTAATGCCATAATTTTTACCCTCCTTTTCAGTTATATACTAATAAACAAATACATTCCGCAAGTTATGTTACACGCTATACATCTATTAACTAAATCAACAGATTACTGTTAATATGTTTAAAATGCTATGAAACAGAACAACATCTACAACGACAAATACGAGAAACTGTTCAATTATATTGATATAATTTTCAAGGTCAAGAGAAATGATTTATGCTGATATTAACGCTTTACCCATATCTTTATGGATTTGTACGGCCTTCAGCGTGACACACGAATGTGTTTCCCGATAGCACTTTCGGGCAGAAAACAGGGGAATACAGGAAATGGCAATATTCTGTATGATCAGTAATTTTATGAAAGACCATGGTCGGCTATCCATCACAAACTTATCCGTCTATTTTGGGATCCTTCAAGTCTAAATTTTTATCATTATTGATTAACGTAGTAAATTCTTTTTCGACAGGCTCTCCAGAACGAATATGCAAATCTCTCTGAGGAAAAGGGATTTCAATGTTATTTTCTCTGAACATTTTATCAATTGCAAAATTCAGGTCGCTGATCGCCATCCACCTATCCAGTATGTGAGCCCAGAAATACAACTCAAAATTTAATGAACTTTCCCCAAATTCTGCAAAGCGTACTATCGGCGCTGGATCTTTCTTTACATCCGGATGTAAATCCACCACTTTGAGCAGGCAATTCTTTACCAATTCAGTATCTGAACCATAAGCGACACCTACTACTATCTTAGACCTTAGCAACATGTCGCCACCATGAACCCAGTTTACCACGTTACTCTCCAGAAACTTTGAGTTTGGCACAACCACCGTTTTCCTGTCAAAGGTATTTATCATGGTACTTCTAATACTGATTTTTTCAACCTTGCCTGCAATCTCCTTATCCAGAGTTATTACATCACCAATCTTTATTGGTTTTTCAAAGAAAATTATAATACCACTTACAAGATTATTGATTATATTCTGCATTCCAAAACCCAGACCAATACCGAATGCGCCGGCGAATATGGTAAGGCTCTTTAGAGGAATCCCCGCAATATTAAGGCCTATGAGTGCCGCCAAGGCAATTATAGAATATGTTACCCCGGATGAGATTGCGTGACGGGCACCTTGCTCTAACTGGGCTTTTTCATAAACTTTTGTTCGTAATACATTTTTTAAATACCTGGTAAATATGAAGGCCGCCACCAGGACTAAAATGGCAATTAACATCTTAAACGGTGTTGTATGCCTCCCCTCAGCAAGCACAAACTTATATGTCAAACCACTCTTTATCGAAACGACTACATATAAAACGCTTTCATAAACTTCTCGAAACAACGTTGGAGCTGCCGGTGAGCTTACAACATCTTTAAATGTGCTGTTCCACATTCCAACTATTATGACTACCGCTATGACTAAAATACCATAATCCAGTACGCCCTTGTAAATCCTGAACGCCAGATTTAGAGACGTTTCCTCTGATTCGAAATCCTTGTCACCAAGCTGCCTTCTCAACTCTAACTTATGTTCCTTTGATAATGACAGGCGTCTCAATAAAAACCGATATACGACGGATGCAATGACCGCAACTATCATGCTCTTGATGAGGACTACTATGAAGGTATATGTTAATTGTGCATACCCAAGACTTCGTACGGTAAAAAGCAGAATAACAAATGCAATAAGCAGAGGATAAAGGATGTTAATTACCTTATTGACGAACTTGCCAATAGCGCTCTCATAATAAGGTAACATCTTCAACAAAACTGATCGTTGCCTGGCAGCTATCCAGACAGCAAGGGAAATCGTAACTACCCGGTAGACGAACCATAGCAACTCGATAACATCTTCTTTATAACCGTAAGCATTCAACACAAATATTAATGTTACTGTTATTACCGAAAAGAGTAGAATTATATTTAAGCCTTTGAAGATATGACTTGCAGAAGAGTATGTAATCGGAACCCATCGCCTTACACCTGTATACGGACTCAGTGATTCAATAACCGTAGCCCTTAAGAGTTTATAGACAGAAATAATTGCGAATGCATAGACGATAGATAGAATTATCGGCGCATGAGATGGAACGGTAAGTGATATTGTTAGTGCTATTACGAACAGGAAGAACATGGTTAATGTATTCCGCATAATACGGAGTAGACCCGGCAAAAGCTCGAATGACAAAAATGTTTGTGGTAGCATTGCCATAAATCTATCTATTTCATGTTTTGCCCATTTCTCAAGGAAACGCCTCGCAAAGAAAGCAAAAAAGATAACGAAAACGATAATAATTACTTTTATAACGAATGCCGGAATATTTTCTGTTTTCGACAGGTAGAACCTGAGACTCTTTAGATTTCGGACTGATTCCTTGTAGAAATCCAAGGGCCTGTCCTTAAGGTGCTTTAAATCTGCTACACCCTCTATCACCGTATTAGCCGATATTCTGCTCTCACGCCTTGCCCAGACGTTGGCGACTCGTATTTGAGAAAGAGTTTCTTTGGCTTTTATTAATTCATCTAATAAAATCCTATTCAGCTCCAACCGCTCATTTACCGCATTTATTTTTGTCTCTATGAGGACGTTTTGTTCCTCAATATGTTTGACACGTAAATTAGCAAGCTTTACCAGCTGCGCACCCAGCGCACTATCCGAGAAGCCTTCCGCCTCCTTCTCGATATTTGATTTTTCTCCAGGTATGTCTGATGAAAGGTCTAAGCGTGAGTGCTTTAAGCTTTTAGTTATGATGGATTTTTGTCTTTCTGCAGCTGCTAACAAACTCTCAATAGCCCTTGCCTTGTCCTCTATCCTCTGAATATCCAGGCCAACTACGTCTAATTCCACATTAATCTCATCAGGAGTATTCTCACCAACAAGTATTTCGTCAATCTTTTCTTGCATCCTTCTAAATTCTGCACGGTCTTTATACCTCTCACTACCTGTAGTGATTAACTCATCCTTTATTGTCGCTATGATTCCCTGCTGTTTATGTACATCTGCCTCAACCGCTAAAACTCTTTTTCTTTCAGGTGATGTCTCCTCTAATTGCTTCTGTACGGCAATCTGCTCTTTCTTTAACGCTACCTTTTTCTCTAGCCCTGCTCTTGTTTTTTCCTCTTCGGCAAGCCTTCGTCTCTCTTCCTCAGCCTTTTTAACCTCTTCAGCTTCTTTTTCCTTTCTCTGCAGCTTCGCTTCTTTAAATCTTATCGACAAGATGTCAGCAATACCTGCCTTAACATCTAATTCCAGCTGTTTATTTAACCTTTGCATCTGGGCTGTTTGTAAATTACGTCTTGCCAGCTCGGTTTGGGCCAAGAGCAGATTAACTTTTTCGTCCTTTAATCTAATCTCGCTTTCTAAGTTAAGTTTTGTATTATCAATTTCAAAGAATTCTTCACGTGTTGATGGTTTCAGACTTGTAACTGTTTCCAGTTTTTTGCTAAGGCTCTCTTTCTCCTCTTCGCGCTTCAATCTTAACGCCTTACAAGATGTTTTTGATGTCGAAAGATATGTCTCCTTCTCTTTAACTACTGATAGAGTCGCCTGTAATCCTGCCTGTAGTAGTTCCACCTCTTTTTGAATACCTTCAAATTGGGATGCAGGCAAATTGTCGGCCTCATCCTTTACCTTCTTCTTTCTTGCCGTCAGTGTAGAAACAACTTCTAGCGCCTTTGCTAAAGAACCCGCGATGTCCTTTATCTCTGCTCTAACCCTTATGGTTTCGCTTAAAGTATGAATTCTTTTTTCGACAATTGATTTCTGCATTGTGACTAAATCTAAAGCCACCACCCCTGCTTTGCCTTCAGTTAATTCCTCTATTGTTGTATTTAATACCTTTAATTCTTCTTTTAGAGCACTTGTACCGGATTTCAAATTTGTAATATCCTGTAAGCGGGCATCAAGGTTCTTTTTTACATCTTCGAGGTGCTTCGCTTGTTTTGACGTCAGCTCCTTATTCTCAAAAGGTTTACCGTAAAGGTTACCCCTGGTTAGAACAAGAGAGAGAGAAACCAAAATAATAAAGACAGGTGCCAGTTTTCTAATGATCATTTTATTAATCTCAATGTGAATAAAAGAGATACTATGAAAACAACAATTTAAATGTTTATTATTGATGTATACAGAAACTTACCGCAAGCCAATTGCCGCTATCCACCAGGTAATCATGATCCTAAGACAACCCATGTCGATAACGGATGCAATTCCAGATGATATAATATCAAGATCTATATAACTATCAGCGGAAGGCAAGTCAAGTGAATTCTGACATAAGCTCATAGCACAGCTTAAGATATGTGGAAGTTGTTTTAACAGTTGCAGAATTATATTTCATGTTTGCAAAACATCAATTAATGGCTTTCAATCTTCCGATCTTTCTTGCGCTCAACTATTTCAACATCTGTTATCATAAAGATAAATTCGTAGTTTCTTGTATAAGAATCAAATTGAATAGGCAAGATAAGAAAAAAAGTAGAGTCCTTAAGCTCTATTCCATTTCCTTGAAACGAGTACTCCGGAAGCATACCATGGTCCATATAATCGATATCTGAATCTTTAACAGATGTCCATCCCTCTCCAATATCACCTCCAGGCCCCGGCCATATATTGATCCATATATTTCCCTCGTTCGTTGATTTTGGATCAATCCTTACTGGATCTACAGAACGGTAGTTATATACAAAATCCTTCATTGCAAGTGCATACCTCCATCCATACAGAACAGCGTGAGATTCTCCCAGTAGGTCGATGTATTCAGCCTTGTCCACATCAAAATTTATACTACCTTCTGTCTTATTAAATATAGATACCCAAATATATTCGGCAGTAGGGATAAATTGGAATGAGACATCATTATCTTCGAATTTGAGATCTTCTACATAAGGATCAATAAGTGAAAAGCTATAGTGATATGGAGGGTAACCACAACCGGCAAAAAACAATAATACCGTTATGAACAGAATTCTTTTTAGCATTAAAAACACTTATTTATTTACAGGTTTTAAGTTTTACTGCATTTGCTACTGCTTGCACTATTTGATTTGAATCAAATGGCTTATTTATTAAAAAATCCGCCCCTTTTCGCTTTGCTTCTGCTTCTGATATATCCCACCCTGTTATAATCCCACTTATCACGCCTGGCGCTATCTGTCTGGCAGTATCAATTACCTCCCATCCTGATACATCTGGCATTCCTAAATCTGTTATCAGTACCTCATAGCCACCTTTTTTAAATGCTTCTATTCCGCCTTTACCACTGTCAAAGACCGAGGTTTGGTGACCCTGGAGTGATAGCATTTCTGATATCACTGCACCTAGTTGTGGTTCATCATCTATTATCAGTATGTTCACTTTTTCAGTGCTAATAGCATGGCTCGATTCTACACCGCTCTTTTCTGTTTTTTCTTTCCCCTTTGGTAATGCTATAGTAAACATTGTACCCTTCCCGGGTGTTGTTTTTATATCTATTGATCCATTATGTTTTTTGATTGTTCCGTACAGTATACTCATCCCCAGTCCACTATTACCTACACCTTTCGTTGTAAAAAACGGATCAAATATTCTGCTTTTTGCTTCTTCATCCATCCCAATTCCACTATCAGATAATTCTAAATATATACTTTCATCTTTCGTATACGTTGCTATATGTATCTTCCCGCCCTGTGGCATTGCATCTACAGAATTGAATATCATATTAATTACAGCCTCTCTCAAGTCAGCATCGTCTCCATGTATAATTACCTCATCCTCTGTAAGTTTATCTACAATTTCTACATTAAGCCCTTTCTCTTGCGGGCCATCTTTCCATATCGGAATTGACATCTCTATAGCCTCTTTCACCAGATCATTAAGATTGATTGTCCGAGGCAACAACATATCATCTTTTGTCTTTACATATTTTTGTAGCCTTTTAATTGTTTTGGCACTGCCTTTTGCGGTTTTCTTGATTATTTGTACCTTTTTTAATATCTTCTCTTTGTCTTCTTCCAATTCGATAAGATCTATATTCCCTGAAATTATAGCCAACATATTATTGAAATCATGCGCTATACCGGATGTCATTAAACCCAATGCCCTAAGTTTCTCTGATTCTGCGAATTTCTCCTGCATCTCTTTTTCTTCTTCGTATTTATGCTTTAACTCACCGTAGTACCTGGCATTCTCAATTGCTACAGCAACCTGGCTTGCAAAGAAGTTAAGCAGCATAGCATCTTCTTCGGTAAAAGAAGTATCATCGGTTTTGTTTATAACCTCCAATACACCTATCAATTTTGATTTTGTCCTAAGTGGAACGCAAAGTATTGATTTTGTTTCATACCCACTCATTTTATCAACTCTACCATAAAATCTTGGATCTTTACTGACATCAGGAATTAAAAGATATTGTTCATTTACAGCAACCCAACCCGCAATTCCTTTCCCTGGTGGAATACGAATATCTGTCAACTTATCAGACTTTGGTCCTGTTGGGACACTGAAGACCAATTCTCCGGTCTCTTCATCCAGTAGCATCAGCGTACTTGCAGCAGAATTTGTAACATGATTTGCATACTTCATTATATTTTCTAATACCTCAGCTATATTCAGCGTTGAATTAATTACCGTACATTTTTCTACAACAGCACCCAGTTTTTCACTTTCCAACGACTTGTACGCTCCGGCCAAACACTCCTGTTTTCTCATAGCCTGATCAAGTTGGTCCTTTGTGGTTACACCCATATCTACCAATATTTGACCCAGTGCTGGAGTTGTATTTGCCGCCAATCGTGCTTCAGAAATTAACGTGGTCCTCTGCAACCGTTCCGGTAACGCCTTCTTCCTGAACATCTCCTTCTGTTTTGTTAAAGCATCTTCTAGGTGTTGTTTTGTAACAAATCCCATATCAGCCAGAATTTCACCTAATAATTTTTTCAGTATCATACCGGTTACCCCAAGTCATTGATTTTTAACGAAAAACACATTCAATACATCAATCGTACAAGGCCCATAAAAAAATACAATAAAAATATCATATGCTGCTATAGTTATCGGCAGAACCAAATAAGAGGCCTAGGTAAAAAAACATAATTTCTGATCACGCCCCGCTTAGTTGTACTGAAACGGCAAATCTATGTTGACACGCTATGGTAAAATTAATAGAATAACTGCCAAATAAACTCATATACAACTTATACAGAGGAACTATAGAGTTTTAGTTTTTAATACTGTTCAAGGTTTATTTCTGAAAAATGGGCACAAAAGATTTGTTACATACAAGAAAGAAGATACACTTTAAAGAAGGTGATACCATATTTAAGGAAGATGAAGAAAGTTGTAAAGAGATGTATGTTATTGATTCCGGAAGGGTGAATATAGTAAAAAAAGTCGGAGATACCGATATCACTCTAACAACGCTTGACGAAGGTGACTTTTTTGGAGAGATGTCTTTAATAACAGGAAATAAACGAAGTGCCTCAGCAATAGCGCAAACGAATTGTAAGCTACACACTATGGACAAAGAAACATTTGAACTCAATCTCTCAAAGGACATAACGTTCATGAGAAACATTCTTGAGACGCTTGCCCATCGGCTTGAAGAGACCGACACAAGTCTAAAACGCCACATCCAGAGAAGCGCCAGATTATCCAAAGTATTTTGCTCAACCGGATAAGCAGTATTATCTCCGGCACCTTCTGTAATATAAACCTCAAAGAGCAAGTTTCAAAACACTGTACAATTCAATATCATATTTGATTTTACAATTTCGAAAAAATGTTCCTTGCTGCACCGAGTATGCCGCTATTATCGCCTAGTTGTGATAATTCTATCCGCAGAGAATCCGTCGCCTTTTTAAACGCCCTCCCTTTAACCTCTTCCTTCAAAGGTACTACAAGATGCTCTCCCAGATTAGTTACACCGCCAAACAAAACGATCATTTCCGGGTTCAAAAGGTTTGCAATATTCGCTATTGCAATGCCCAGAATAACTCCGGTTTCCTTAATTACATTAAGTACAATTTCATTGCCTTGCATAGCCATTTGGTTCACCTGTTTAAGGCTTGTAAGCGGTTGCACACCATTATCCCTTTCATTCAATAATGCATCGTTGACTCTCTTTAAAATACCTCCTGAGCAGGCATAAGCTTCAAGACATCCAATGTTTCCGCAAGTACATTTTATTCCATCTCTTATAACTGTCGTATGTCCTATTTCGCCAGCTATTGACGATGCACCATGCCAAACTTTTCCATCCAGGATAATACCACCCCCAACACCTGTACCAAGAGTGATACAGAACAGGCTATCTGCCCCTGACCCGGCACCTTTCCACCATTCTCCGAGCGCTGCCGCATTCGCATCATTCTCAATTGCAACAGGTACTTTCAACTCTTTTTCGAGAATATCCCTTAATGGTACACTATCCCAACCTTGTAAATTAGGAGGATTGAAGATTTTGCCTGTCTCCGCATTTAAAGGGCCAGGAAAGCCAATCCCCATCCCGCATATTTCCTCTTTAGACAGTTTTGATTCTTCTATTGTCTCCCCTGCACAAGAGACAATAAACTTAATCATCTCCTCCCTGCCATCTTCACAATATGTAGACTTTTTTAAGAGCGTAAGGATATCACCATTTTCATTTACAACAGCCATCCTCGTATTTGTCCCTCCTATATCTGCCGCGAGGACATACTTATTTGATATCTTTGTCATATAGCGTCTCTGTTTCTTTTAGATTGTAATCGAGGTTATTAATAAAAAATTTACCTTAACGGCACTTAAAAGCCAATTCAAGTATAAATTTGCACAAATATCACTATCGCCATTGCTTACACTCAGTAAGTTATCAAAAAAATGGAACTCCCTCTGCTTACTCATAACTTACTGTATTCTCATTCTATTTTGTATATAATGGATCCAGAGTTGTTATTTCAATATATTCAAGATCATGAGCG